>JGI26254J51713_1000800_pt1 | contig 12146 bp, 13 predicted proteins | sample SaaInlV_120m_DNA_3_FD_51713 | JGI IMG/M metagenome (IMG submission 51713)
TCAGGCAATTTAATTTCTTTTGTAGTTAGCCATTCATCTCGCAATGAACACCATTTCTTATAATTCCATAACTCAAACTTATTGCCCTGACCCACAAACATAACTTCTTTCTCTAAAGCAGCAAAGTCTCTTAATTCTCTAGGGATCAACACTCTTGAATTAGAGTCAATTTCTATTTCTGCTGCATGCCCTATGAGAAGTCTTTGCAGATTTCTAGAGTTCCTATCTAAAGAAGGCAATTCCATAATATTCTTTTCAATTTTTTCCCAGTTCTTATATGGGTAAAGTAGTAGACAATTATCTAGATCAATAGTACAAATTAATTTTTTTATTGCTCTCTTTGTTAAGATCGCCTTATAGTTTGAAGGGATAGAAATTCTACCCTTGGAATCAAGATTTATTTTATTTAAGCCACGAAACATCATATTTATTAATAGGATCAAGATATATATCCCACTTTTTACCACTAAATAACACTATATGTCATTAGTTTATGATGTCAATTAAAAAAGACATTGATTGAAGGAATGATGGAGTTAACCGATAAGCCGGGTTCTGTCTTGGACAATCATTCATCTAGGATACTTGTCACCAAGTACCTCTAGCAACCTACCCTGGAGTGATCACGGGAAATCATTACTCCTATATTTGGTCTTGCTCTCGATGGGGTTTGCAATGCCATAAATGTTACCATTTATGCGGTGCGCTCTTACCGCACCTTTTCACCCTTGCTAAATTAAAGCGGTTTATTTTCTGATGCACTTTCCATAGGCTCACGCCTTCCAGGTATTACCTGGCATCGTACCCGTTAGAGCCCGGACTTTCCTCCCAATAAGAATTGGGCGATTGCCTAGTCAACTCCATGTGCGATTATTCAATACTCATAAACAAAATACAAGTTTCAAGGTTTTAACTCTATAGCTCGTTTATAGATTTTATTTTTATTAAAGCCTGTGGATATAGAACATATCCTTACTGCAACTTTAACTGAAACAATAGGCAATAACTCATTAAGGATACTGTCAATCTTTTCAGTATTGGGTTCTTCAGAAGATTCTTTACCATTCAAAATCAGGGTAAACTCGCCCTTTATTTTAGATGGATTATCCATTAAAAATAATCTAATCTCCTCGAGATCATTCCCGATAAACTCCTCATGTAGTTTTGTTATTTCTTTACATAAAACTGCAATATGGCTTTTACCAAATACTTTGATGATGTCTTCAATTGAGGAACTTAATCGATGAACTGATTCATATAAAATAATTGACTCTTCTTTAGTGGCTAATTTTTTGAGAGCATCAACACGTTTGTTTTTAGTCTTTGGTAAAAATCCATAAAAATAAAATCTATCTGTTGGTATACCTGAAGCTGACAAGGCTGCAATAGCAGCTGAACAACCGGGTATAGGTACTACTCTCAACGATTCTTTTTTGGCTCTTTTAACTAACTGAAATCCTGGATCACTTATCAAGGGTGTACCTGCATCAGAGATAAGTGCAATATTCTTGCCTTTTATTAAATGACTTAAGACGCTAGGAATTTTTTTCAACTCATTGTGTTCATTAAGTGATTGAAGATTTGCTTTGATCCCAAGATGGTTTAATAATTTTCTAGCCACTCTTGTGTCTTCAGCAAGAATAAAGTCTACATCTTTAATGGTTTGTATTGCTCTCAATGTAATATCATTCAGGTTACCAATGGGAGTTGAAACTATAAATAATTCTCCTGCCATTAAGATATCTCAACGAAATAAAAAATAATTATAGTTGCATTTCCTCTTCATCTTCACTCAAGCTTTCTTTAAATGTATCTCTTAAAAACACCCTTTCAGAATACTCCATTATACTTTTATGATCGTTAGATAATGATATTGCAAAATAATCTAACCTCCATAGGATGGGGGCTAAAACACAATCTACTATTGTAAAATCATCACTAAGAAAATATTTATTAGCGTCAAACATATCTGCTGATGAATTTAGTATTGACTTCAATTTCTTTCTTTCTGCATTTTCATTCCTTGTTCCAATAGCGAGATCTAACTGAATAGCAGGCCCAACAATTTCTTTTTCAAGTGAAGCAAGGGCCAATCTAATTTTTGCTCTTTCTACAGGACTGACAGGCATTAAAGGAGGATGGGGATATCTTTCATCTAGATATTCAATAATTACCGTTGAATCATACAACACTAATTCTCGATCGATTAATGTTGGTAATGTAGCGAAGGGATTCAATGCTATTAAATCCTCAGGAACTTTTGATCCATCAATATTATTGATTTCAGTCAATATTCCTTTTTCCGATAAAACAAATCTTACTTGATGTGAACGAATACAGGTATTACTTGAATATAAACCCATCATAGATCTTCTATTTGAGACATTTGTCATGCTTAACCTCTTAAAATCATTTCAATAATAAACTATTTAACTTCTTTCCAGATATCTTTATACAATGCAAAACTAAGAATTAGAAAAATGAATAAAAAAGATATCACCCATATGCCTAAAGANTTCCTCTTTGCTTTGATTGGTTCGCCTNCATAATCAAGGAAATTTACAATATCAAGAACGAATGAATCAAATTCTTTCTTATCCATTTCGTCTTGAAGTACCCATAATATATTAGGCATACTTGTTCCATCTTTNACTTTATTATTTACACCCGTAGGAGAGTCCTTATCAGGATAAAAAGACCTAAGAAAGTTATAGACATAAGTATTTGAATTCACTCTTGTGATCATGGATAAATCAGGAGGGGCTTTGCCAAACCATCGATTGCCATCTTCTTCAAGCATATTCATAGANATAACATCTTGAGGGGCTGCCCCTGTAAATATTAAGTAGCTATTTAATTGCTCTTCAGAGATGCCAATATCTTTAGCCATTTGATTATATCTGACATATTTTAGTGAATGGCATCCAGCACAATAATTAAAGAAGTTTCTAGCTCCTCTTTGTAAAGATTTTGAATCAGTAATNTCATTTAAGGCTGGCAAATAATCATTAGATTTTTTCTCGACAGAAGANGCAGAATAAACAACGCTAAATAGTGATAGAAAAAAAGACAACAGTATTACTTTATTAAAAATCTTCATTTTTTATACACAACTCGATCTGGCACAGGCTTTGTTTTTTCTAAACGTGTGTAAAAAGGCATCAATAGAAAAAAAGAAAAATAAAGCACTGTAAATAATCTGGCTAAGATCAAATAAATACCTGAGGAAGGTTGCATGCCTAGATATCCAAGTGATACAAATGAAATAACAAAAATAGCTAGTGCTACTTTGTACTGCCAACCTCTATACCTTATGGATTTAACTTTACACTTATCCAACCACGGTAAAAAAACAAAACAAAGAACCGCTGAAACTAGAGCTATAAAACCAAGTAATGAATCAGGGATGGATCTTAAGATCGCATAGTAAGGTGTAAAGTACCAAGAAGGAACAATATGCTCAGGAGTTTTTAATGGGTTTGCGGGTTCAAAATTATCAACCTCTAAGAATAAACCACCCATTTCTGGTGCAAAGAATACCGCCCCAAAGTAAAGTATTAAGAAAATCGTAATCCAAACTAAATCTTTACTTGTATGAAATGGATGAAAAGCAACTCCATCAATGGGTTTACCTTGTGCATCTTTATTGTCTTTAATTTCAATGCCATCAGGGTTGTTTGATCCAATATGATGAAGTGCCACAATATGTGCAAAAACTAAACCAAGAATTGCTAAAGGCACTGCTATAACATGCAAGGCAAAAAAACGATTTAGAGTAATATCTGAAATATAATAATCACCTCTAATCCATTCAACTAAAGTATCGCCTATGAAAGGAATGGTTCCAAATAAATTAACAATGACTTGAGCTGCCCAGTAGGACATATTTCCCCACGGTAAAATATANCCCAGAAAAGCTTCAGCCATTAAGCAAAAATAGAGCATCATACCTAGCAACCAAATCAACTCTCTAGGATTTTTATAAGAGCCATAAAGCATTCCTCTGAACATATGCAGATATAAAACTATAAAGAAAAAAGAAGCTCCAGTTGAATGCATATATCTCATAAGCCATCCATATTCAACTGAACGCATAATATACTCAACAGAATTAAAAGCCTCAGCTGCAGATGGCTTATAATTCATAGTTAGAAATATCCCAGTTAGCAACATCAAAACTAGAACTACAGTAGATAAGACTCCAAAAATATACCAAATATTAAAGTTCTTTGACGCATAATACTCTGTAGCATGTTCTCTTAAGACTTTAGAAAGAGGAAACCTTTCATCAACCCATTTAAGCATAGGATTAGAGAAGTATACTTCTTGCTTATTATCGCTAGGCATTTTCTTCCTCTTCATTCTCACCAATTATAAGAGTTGTCTCATTCTCATATCGATGAGGTGGTATTCTTAAATTTGATGGTGCTGGAACGCCAGCAAATACTCTTCCTGAGAGGTCAAACTTTGATCCATGGCAAGGACAGAAAAAACCACCCTTCCAGTCAGGACCCATATCAGCAGGTGCAATTGCAAATTTTTCAATAGGTGCACATCCAAGGTGAGTGCACACACCTTCAACGACTAAATATTCTGGCTTAATAGATCTAAAAGTATTTTTTGCAAAGTTAGGTTGAACTGATAATTCTGAATTAGGATCTCTCAATTCATCAATAGAGGAGTCAATCTTATCAAGCATTTTTTCAGAACGATGTAATATCCATACTGGCATACCTTTCCATATAACTTTAACAATGGACCCAGGTTCAATTTTCTCTATATTAATTTTTATTGCAGCTCCTAGTGCTTTTGCTCTCTTGCTAGGCTGGAAGGATGATATAAATGGTGTAAGAGCAAATATTCCACCAACAGCACCAGTAACACTAGTAGCTATTGATAAAAACTTTCTTCTACCTAATTTACTCATCAATCCCTCTTAATACTCAATAAGCGCATCTTCACCCCAATAAATTGTCGTCGCGATTATACATGAATATATAATTAATCAGGAGTCTAATCTAAGAACTTTTGCTCCTAATTGAAATAACTTTTGATCTATTTCTTCATAACCCCTATCGATATGATAAATTCGATCAATAATTGTTTCTCCTTTTGCAGCTAAGCCAGCCAATACAAGTGCAGCAGATGCTCTTAAATCAGTTGCCATTACAGGTGCTGCACTAAGCTTTCTTACCCCTTTTACATAAGCTGTATTTTTGTCGAGGTTAATACTAGCCCCCATTCTTTGCAATTCTAAAACATGCATTAACCTATTCTCAAAAATAGTCTCTATTATTTNTGAATCTCCTTCTGCAAGTACATTTAAAACCATAAATTGCGCCTGAACATCAGTTGGGACACCTGGGTATGGGTTAGTTGTAAAATCAATAGGCTTAATAGCCCCTTTTAAGCTTATATCAATGTGATTTTCATCAAATGAGATTGTTGCACCTGCTCTTTTCAGTAAATCAATCACTGAATCCAAATGATCTATGCGNACTCTATTTACTCTTAAAGACCCTTTAGTAACACATGCCGCAATTAAAAAAGTAGCAGCCTCAATTCTGTCTGGGATNACCTCATGATCAGCTTCTCCAAGATAATCAACTCCTTCAATNGACATAACTCTNGTTCCTAAACCANCTATNTTTGCACCCATAGATTGCAAACACTCTCCTAAATTTACAATCTCTGGTTCAATAGCTGCATTTTCTATAATTGTTTTCCCTTCAGCTAGCGTTGCAGCCATCATCAGATTAGCAGTGCCTGTTACAGTAATGGGATCCAAAAAGATTTTGGCTCCTTTAAGTCTATTTACTTTTGCATCTATATACCCTTCTTTAATTTGTATTTCAGCACCCATCTTTCTTAAGCCATCTATNTGTAAATTTACTGGTCGAGCCCCAATAGCACANCCTCCTGGAAGNGAGACACGGGCTTTTCCATACTTAGCTAGTAAAGGGCCAAGGACTAATATTGATGCTCTCATTGTTTTAACTAGATGATAGGGAGCTATATGATTATTTAAATTATTTGCCTCTATTTTTAAACAATAATCNCCTTGATTTGTANAAGAAGCACCCATTGTTTNCAACAACTCAATCATTGTAGAAACATCATGTAATTTTGGTATATTACTAATTTTTAGACAACTTGAAGACAATATACTGGATGCTATTATTGGTAATGCTGCATTCTTAGATCCAGAGATATCAACCTCACCAGATAAGGATATCCCGCCTTTTATTTTTAATTTTTGCAAAAGAGCCTATCCAATATTAATTTTAGGAAAACAATTTTAATTACATTCTTCTTTGGTTAAAGCTTTAATTGATAAAGCATGTATTTCAGAATCCATTTTACTTCCTAAACTTTGATAAATCATTTGATGTCGTTGTATGAGAGTCTTAGCTATAAATAGGTCAGAAATTATAATGGCCTCAAAGTGAACATTATCATCGCTATTTACAATAACTTCAGCATCCATGATAGATTTTTGGATTAAATTCTTAATTTCTTCAACATTCATTTTATATCCTTAATTTTATTTTAAGATAAACTGTCTATATATTTAAAACAGTAATTATATAGAGATAACAATTCAAATTATTAAAACTTTGCAAGAAGAAAAAGAAAAATTTAATTTTATAGATACAGGGAAAAGAGTTCTTGATATTGAATCCAAAGCAATAAGTGAACTTAAAAACCATCTTGATGAAGACTTTGAGTCTGCCTGCAATGCATGCATTCAATGCAAAGGCAAAATAATTGTTATGGGGGTGGGTAAATCTGGTCATATTGCAGATAAAATAGCAGCAACCTTTGCAAGCACTGGCACCCCCTCATTTTTTGTTAGTCCCAGTGAAGCACTTCACGGTGATCTTGGAATGATAGACCAAAACGATATTATCATAGCTCTATCTAATTCTGGAGAATCTCAAGAAATAATAGAACTGCTACCAGTCCTAAAAAAAATGAAGATCCCAATTATTTCACTTACTGGAAATAATAAATCTAAGTTAGCAAAAGCCTCAGATAGTCATATAAATGTTTCAGTTAAAGAAGAAGCATGTCCTATGAATTTAGCTCCTACAGCAAGCACAACAGCAGCTTTAGCAATGGGTGATGCAATTGCAGTAGCTCTATTGGAAAAAAAGGGTTTCTCAGAAGAAGATTTTGCTAAATCTCATCCTGGAGGAACTTTAGGTAAAAAACTACTACTTTCAGTAAAAGATATTATGCATATAGGAGATGAAATTCCTTATGTTAGTGAGAGCGATAAACTATCTATTGGGTTAATAGAAATGTCTCAAAAAGCATTAGGTATGACAGCTGTCATTAATGATAAAAATGAATTGACTGGAATTTTTACTGATGGTGACCTGAGAAGGACGTTAGAAAAGAAAGTGGACATAGAAAATACACTAATGCATCAAGTTATGAGTAAAAAACCGTTGGTAATTTCTCCCGATCAATTAGCTACTAATGCTGTAGAAATTTTACAGGGTAAGAAAATAACCTCATTAATTGTTGCACAAAAAAATAAAATAGTTGGCGCCCTGAATATACATGATTTATTCAGAGCTGGATTAATGTAATTATTGTATAAAATTGAAAAATTTCCTCTTAAACTTCATTATCTTATCTGTATTAGCGGCCGTTTCTATATTGCTCTATTTATTCTCTCCCAATGACAATACTGAAGAAGAGAATCTAGTAACAAAAGAAGTTGAATTTATAGTAAAAAATGCAGAACTATTGGGTAGCAGTAAAAATGGAGATTTTTCATATAAAATATTCTCAAAGAAAGCTAAAGCGAATGACTTAAATAATCAAATCTTTCTTGAGCAAGTAAAGCTTACATACACTGATGAAGATGTTAATTGGATTATTACATCAGATAGAGGACAAATTATTTCTGATATGAATATACTAACACTCTCTGGAAATGTCCTGATCAAGAATAATACTGAAAATAATAATTCAAAAATCTTAACTGATTATCTTGAGATTAATCCTAATACATTTACAGTTGCTACTAATAGAAAGGTAATTATAGAGATTAACAATAATATGATAGAAGCTAATGGTTTGAGCGCTCAACTGAAAGATAATAAGTTAAAATTTAGCTCAAATATTAATATTAATATNGAAAATTAAAACACTGAGTAGTAAATTTTGAGTATTTTAATTGCAGAAGAATTAGAAAAATCTTACAACTCAAGAAAAGTTGTAAAAAATCTTAGCTTTAATATAAAAAGTGGAGAGATTATTGGATTACTTGGTCCAAATGGTGCAGGAAAAACTACAGCATTTTATATGGTAGTAGGCTTAGTAAAGCCAGAATTAGGAAAAATAATGTTGGATGAATACAACCTTACCAACTTACCAATTCATGAGAGAGCAAGAAAAGGTCTAGGTTATCTTCCTCAAGAAGCATCGGTATTTCGAAAACTGTCTGTGGAAGATAATATTCTTGCTGTTCTGCAAACCAGAAAAGAGTTAACCACATCGGGAATGGAAAACTTACTTAATCAACTCTTAGATCAATTAAATCTAAATGATATTAGAAGCACAAATGGTATCAGTTTATCCGGTGGAGAAAGAAGAAGAGTTGAGATTGCAAGAACTCTAGCTATGGAGCCTAAATTTATACTCCTTGATGAACCTTTTGCAGGTGTTGACCCAATATCAGTAATTGATATACAAAGAATTATAAAAGATCTATCTAATGATGGTATTGGAATTTTAATAACTGATCATAATGTCAGAGAGACATTAAAAATATGCAATAGAGGATACATTGTTAATGATGGAACAACCATTGCATCAGGCAGTCCTGAACAAATTTTATCAAACTCAGAAGTGAAAAAAGTTTACTTGGGTGAAAACTTTAAATTGTAAAATTATACATCTGTGTCAAAAAAGATGAATTATAATTATTATTGACTGAAATAATGAGAGTGAAATCCTTCTATGGAAAAGTCTGAGAAAAAATTAAGCACAATAATCAATGATCTTGAAAAAGATAAAGCTACAAATATTCAAAACACTCTATCTTCACTAAATCCATCAGAAATTGCTAGATTATTAGAGTCATTGACCCAAAGAGAAAGAAATGTTCTATGGCAAATGGTTGATCAAGAAGATGAAGGTGAGATTCTAAAAGAGCTTATTGAGGAAGTTAGACAGAATTTAATTAACCAAATGAATGCTTCTGAATTGATTGCTGCTACACAAGATATGGAATTAGATGATTTAGCTGATATTTTATCTGATCTTCCAAATCAAATAACAGATCAAGTTATAAAAGCACTGGATAAACAAGATCAAAATAGACTTGAATCAGTTATATCTTATGATGAAAATACTGCGGGCGGCTTAACCAATCCTAAAATTATTTCAATAAGAAGAGGAGTAAATATAGATGGATTAATGAAGTATCTAAGAAATATGCACTCTCTTCCTGAAAATACAAATTATATTTATGTAATCAATAGAGATAATCAATATATTGGTGCAGTTAAATTAGTTGATCTATTTACACAATCAAAAGAAATGCCAATTGAAGAAATCATGGATTCTAATGTTAAGGCTATTCATGCAGATGTTTTGGCTGAAGAAGTTGCGATAGAGTTTCAAGATTTAGATTTAATTGCTGCTCCTGTAACTGATTCTAATAATAGGCTCCTTGGTCAAATAACCATCGATGATGTAGTTGATGTGATTCAAGATCAGGTTAATAGTGAAATATTTAATATGGCTGGATTGGACGATGAAGATGATATGTTTGCTCCAATCTTCATCAGTTCAAAAAGAAGGGCTGTATGGTTGGGTGCGAACTTAGTTGCTGCATTTATTGTGGCCACTGCTGTTAGCTTATTTCAAGAAACATTGGATCAAATTGTAATTCTTGCTGTTCTTATGCCCATAGTTGCCAGTATGGGAGGAGTAGCTGGGAATCAAACATTGATCTTAGTTATAAGAGGNATTGCAATGGGTAAGATACAAAAATCTAATGCAATGAAACTATTAAATAAAGAGGCATTAGTTGCATTACTAAATGGCTTTATTTGGTCAATAGTAGTCTCCATATTTGCTGTCATACTTTTTAACACTAAATGGGAGATAGGTATTATCGTCGGTCTATCTATGTTGATTAATATAATTGCTTCAGCCATCGCTGGTGTCTCAATTCCCTTCTTCCTAAAAAGAATTGGTATTGATCCAGCTCTTGCTGGTGGTGTGATGATGACAACGTTAACTGATGTACTTGGATTTATTACTTTCCTAGGGTTAGCAACTCTATTTTTACCCTATATAATTTAAGACTAATTNANCTATATCAAATCTAGTATCTCATTTTTAAGAGCTATACCATCTTCATAACCCAACTCTATNAATGACCTGGTAAATAAAGACTCAAATAATAAAAAACTAACCAAATCAGAATTTCTATTATTCTTAACGCCTAGTCCTCTCAAGATTAACCTAATAGATAAAGGNATCTGATGGTAGTTATTCTGAGCTATTTCATTGATACTCTTNGATGGTGAAATTACTAAATAATCAATCTTTTTCATTTTCTTATTGTTAGTTTTTATACTTGAATCATTATTATCTACAATTTGATTGACCCTATCTAATCGTTCTAAATCAGAATAAAGACCATCAGAAAATAATGCGTCAAGCATATAACCACCAATTTCGGCAATTGAAGGATGTATGGGTTTTTTTTGTTTAGGTTTTATATCTCGATGAGTTTCATTTGTTGTAATAATTAAAAGCTTATCTGCACCCAATCTAATTGCTGGTGACAATGGAGTTGCTTGCCTCATTGCACCATCACCAAAATATTGATGCTCTATTATTTTTGCTGGAAAAATAAGAGGTAATGCCACACTGGCCATAAGATGTGAAACGTTAATAACTGCATTCTTCCCTTCTCGATGAAATTTCTTCCATATCAGATTTGAATTATTGGATTGAACAAATGTTGAAGTGCTTCTCTTGCTATAACTTGCACAAGTCACCGCAATAGCTTCAATATTTTTTTTATCTATATTCGATTGAATTCCTTCAAAATCAACTGCTTCAATAAGCATTCTCTGTAATGGATCATTATTGAGAAGTGATTTAGGATTCTTAACTAAAATACCTGCAGTAATTAAAGTTAATAGCCAATGAAGACTGCTTAGAAATAAAATCATAGGATTTGTTTTATAGATTCTATTAGAGCTAAAACTACCCCAAGTATTATTGAGCTTTATTACCCCATTAACAAAAGATTCTGATTCAGCTGCTAATAGTGCAACATTAATAGCTCCAACTGAAGTTCCACTCATTATTGGAAAAGGATTTTTACTGGAATCAGGTAAAATTTCGCTGATGGCTTTTAGTACCCCAACTTGATAAGCACCTCTTGCTCCGCCTCCAGGTAAAACCAATCCCAATTTATTTTCGAACATATTATCCATAATTAATTATTAAACGCTGTAAACTATTAAATCTTTTATTAATAAATTAGTTTATGTTTTTTTTAAGGTGAAACCAATGATTCAAAAAATAAAATTCTTTATAATTATTCCAATATTTTTATTGGCCTTCTCATTCACAAATCAGTCTGATGCTAGTGAAGAAATAAATATAGGCCAAGTAGCTCCCAATTTTAATTTACAAGATCAAAATGGAAAATGGCATACGCTAGAAGATTATAGAGGTCAGTGGGTTGTCTTATTCTTCTATCCAAAAGATGGTACGCCTGGATGCACTACTGAGGCATGTAGTTTTAGAGACAACATTTTTGAATTTAAGGGCTTGGATACCCAAATATTAGGCGTAAGTATTGATGATGTTAGCTCTCATCAAGAATTTAGTGAAAAATACAGTCTGCCATACCCTATTCTTGCCGATGTTACAAAAGAATGTGCCGAAGAATATGGAGTTATGGGTACTTTCATGATGATGACTATAGCTAAAAGAGAATCTTTTATTATTGATCCTGAAGGAACAGTGGTTAAACATTATAAAAAAGTAAATCCTGATTCTCATACTCAAGAAGTCATAGATGAATTAAAAAGCCTGCAAAGCTAATCCGATATTACTGTAGCCTTTGAATCAATCATCTCATTGATTGTTTTATTATC
>JGI26254J51713_1000828_pt1 | contig 11903 bp, 12 predicted proteins | sample SaaInlV_120m_DNA_3_FD_51713 | JGI IMG/M metagenome (IMG submission 51713)
CGACCACTTGATCTGAAAGCTCCCGAATCCAGCCTTCCTCTTGCGGATTTTTCAAATCCAACGCAGGACGCACGTGCAAACATCCGACATCAACATGTCCGAACATCGCGTACTGCAAACCATATGACTCAAGCAGTTTACGGAACTCACGAATGTAGTCCGCCAGATTTTCCGGAGGAACAGCCGTATCTTCCACAAAAGGCAGGGGTTTGCGTTCACCTTTGGTATTGCCTAAAAGTCCAACGCCTTTTTTCCTTAAACTCCACAAATCTTTTATTTCCTGTGGATCAGCAGTCCTGTAGTAACCAGTTGCTTCTCCGGATTTGTTTTTCCTGGCATCAATGATTTTGCATAATGCGGAAACCTGCTTTTCCAGTTTATTTTTATTATTTCCGCAAAATTCAAGCAGACTGATGGTACGAGTCGGACGTGTGTTTTTTCCTGACTTCTGCTTTTCGTCTACAATGAAATCTTTGATTTTTAAATATATTTCATCTTCTTTTGCGAGACTGAGAATTTTTTCGTCAATCGTCTCAATTGCAGCAGGATCATTCTCAACCAAAATTTGTGCATCCCGAAGTGCGTCATCAAAATGTTCGTATTTTACAACTAAGAGTCGTTTGTATTTAGGCAAAGCTGTCAACCTTAGTTTAAGCTCACTCACAACTGCTAATGTGCCTTCTGATCCAGAAAGCAAATAGTTTAAGTTAAAGTTTTTTTCCGAATTTCCGTAAACTTTTGCCAAATTGTAACCGGTCATGAAACGGCTCATTTTAGGAAATACTTCTTCAATCAAATCTGCTTTTTCCAAAACAATCTGATCAACAACTTTAAACACCTCACCCGCGATTCCAGATTTTTGTTTGTATGCACTTAGTTTATCTTCATCAAGAGGCACGGATTCGAGAGTTTCACCGTTCGAGAGCACACATGACAATGCTAAAACATGGTCACTGGTACGTCCGTAAATGCGTGAACCTTTTCCGCAGGCATCGGTATTGACCATTCCACCCAAAGTAGCTCTATTGCTCGGTGACAGATCGGGTGCAAAAAACACCTCCTGAGGCGCGAGATGTTCGTTTAACTGATCCAGTACCACCCCCGGTTCTACACGTACCCAACCCTGTTTATAATTCGTTTCAAGAATACGGTTCATGTAACGTGAACAGTCAAGCACAATGCCTTCAGTAAGTGACTGTCCGTTGGTGCCAGTACCGCCACCGCGAGCAGTGATTTTTATGCTGTGACAAAATTTTTGTTGGGCTGTCAACTCCAGTACCGCCTGAATGTCACTTGAGTTTTTCGGAAAAACAACTGCNTGCGGAAGAACCTGATAAATGCTGTTGTCAGTTGAGTTTATCAGGCGTGTTCCGTAATCATGCTGAATGTCTCCGGAGAAACTACTTTGACGCAGCTCTGCCAGAAAACTTTTCACAATTTCTGGAATACTTTCGGAATGATTGAGGCGAGGGATCATTTAAAACTTTATTAACAGCTAATTACGAAATTTTGTGAGCTTTACGCTTGGAACAGCATTTGCGGATATTTATATAATTGCACGCAACAGGCGATAGTACTGCGCAATCATCAATCTTTATATTCCGCAGAACGATTTTGCATCATCGCCATTACAGACTCCTCCAGATCAGCNGAAAGCAGCATGGCGGAATTCCANGTTGCNACATAATTAAGTCCGTCTGNAACTGAATTATCNCGCGAGTGCAAAAGCATTTCCTTAACTCCACGTATTGCTAAAGGCGCTTTGTCCGCGATTTGCTCAGCAATCTTCCGGACTGCAGAAATCATCGATTCCTGATCTGCATAACAACTGTTGACCAAACCAAATTCACGTGCTTCCTCTCCGGAGAATTTACGTCCCGTGTAGGCTAATTCGCGTACAATGCCCTGAGGAATCAATTTAGGAAGGCGCTGCAAAGTTCCGATATCCGCAGTTAGTCCAAGATCAATTTCTTTTATCTGGAAGACAGCGTCACTTGTTGAGTAACGCATATCGCAAGCACTTACCAAATCAACTCCTCCGCCTATGCATCCTCCGTGAATTGCTGCTAATACAGGCTTACGACACTCTTCAATTTGTGTAAATGCAGCCTGCATTTTTATTATTTTGCGCCGTAAATGTTCACGTTTCCGTCCTTCACAGTCAAAACGTTCAACTTCCTGCCCCACTGACTGTAAGAATTTAAGATCAATTCCTGCAGTAAAATGACTTCCGGCACCGCTCAGAATGCACACCCGAACAGCTTCATTTTCATCTAATTCACGAAAACAGTCTCCGAGCGCAAACCATAATTCCTCATCCATGGCATTTGCTTTATCAGGACGGTTTAATTCAATTTCCGCAACTGCGGAATTAATTCTAATTTTCAGTGAATCAGGCATATCAAAGTATTGAATATGAAGTTAAAGTTTGAAGAGGAGCTGAATCCATCTCAAGTTGACTCAGACATTCTGCTGCTTTTTCCAACTCCCGCATTGCTTCAGCTTCCAGTTTTTCATGCAGCTGATGTTTATTGAACAGCACCCTGAGCTCGCTGGTCATTTGCTCCAGTTCAAAATCACCCTGCAGCTTTTCAGACATTTCACTGAGCTCACTTTCCGTTAAACATTCGTGTAGTAAAAAGCAGAGAGGTGCCCACAATTCCTGGTCTTTCAATGTCTGCTGAAATCGCTTTTCGTCATCAATAACATCCAGTTCAGCTTTAAGTTGAGCAGCCATGCCTACATTTTCACCAAACGCAAACAAGGTCGAAGCTGTTGCATGAGAAGCATTTGCCCAGTAAGCCGCGCTTTTAGCACCTGCCCCAAATAGTCCTGCAATTTTGTCACGCGTTACATTCCGCCAATGTTTTGGCGTAGCAGTAAGAGTAGGTTCCGAAATTTCAAGCACTTGTCCGCGTGAAATATTTTGTGTGGCGAGAGAAACACATTCCAGCACGTCCAAATTACCAACGCGTGTTAAGATTTGAAATGAGATGGAAAGCAGATAATCACCCAGCAAAACACTTGCCTCTGAACCCCATAGTTTTTGAACATGCTGCTGGTGACGTCTGGCATTTTCAGGTTCTTTGATGTGACGGTGCAAGGCAGATGCGGTGTGTAAAAATTCTAAAGTGCTGCCTATATCTATCACATCGTCATCAGGCTTCTTAAAGAGACTTGCGCTTTGCAGCAACAACAGGGATCTGGTTGAATTGTTATGAGGAGTTATAATATGGTGAGCAATATCTGCTAAGAAAGGAAGTGAAACACCTAAATTTTTTTTAACAGCATTTTGAATCTTCTCCAAATTATTCTCACTGTCCAAAAGAATTTTTTCGCAAGCTGCTTGTTTCATTATTAACTGATTCCTGTTTTCTGCCTTAACGTTCTTTGCTGTGATGATGATAACTGAATTTATGCTAACTCTTGAAGATTCAAGCGTAATATTTCCACGATTAATGACATCATTGCCAGAATAAATCCGACAATCGGCCAAATTGCTTTCCAGCTGGAACGAAGAGCCTGAAGTTGACGCAACAGCAAAAGCATCGCAAAAACGCACCAGGCACTGATTGACGCTCCAAATCTCAAGTTTGCCAGTAAAGACTGATCATCTTTATTAATTAATATTCCCAGCATGATACCAATACTCAAAGCTAAAAAACCCCAAAGTGTTCCCTGCCAACTGAGACGATCCAGTGTACCAAGCGCAGGAAAGCGGATCATCATCGAAGTTACCAGTTTTGTTTTGAGATGGTGCTCCTGATATAGAAAGATGATACTGGCCACACAGGCGACTCCCAACATAACATAACCTGCTAAAAGAATGATTATGTGTGTCCCAAGTAAAAGCTGATAAAGCCAGGTTTGAGCNGAGACAATTTCACTTGTTGAGACTTGATTCTGAAAAATAATCAATGATAATCCCAGCAGCAGAATCGCAAATAGTCGGACAATTGATGTGTTGACCAAACTTGGCAGACGTTCTGGAAAGGCCTGTATTCCCACCATACTGGCCCATGCGGCNACGCTCAGGATGTCACTTACAAAAGTTGTCGGCCAGACTGATTTAGTCCATAATAATCCAAGTAAGGCAACAGTATGTATGATCCAGCCCAGACGCATCCCTGTAAGCTCAGTCCAAGCCTGAAGCCTTGAGCCGGAAGACTCATCAAAAGGCGAAGGGAAAAGCCCTGAAATCCAACTGATGATGTAAAGCAACAAGGCTCCCCATGTTCCTACAATCAGCATATTGTCTTTTCGTGAATGTGTGTTTTTATAATGCTTCAATTAAATAATTATCGAAGCAAGGTGCTTCGTAATTTATNCTCTGCTGTCTTATTTTCTTNTNNCGAAAAATGAACAACAAAATCAGTTTAAAAGAGCATCATATAGTTGAGCAAGTTCCAGAGATACAGCGTTAAGAGTGTAGCTCTGTTAGCATCACCAGTCAAACTGAATATGAAAATCAGGGGCAGGAGAGATTACCGGAATATTGTTTTCCGGAAAGCAGTGCATTTTTTTACTGACCGGTAGTGTAATCAACAGGTCCAGTTTGGAATCATTATCTACGTCTGAAATTGCCAGATCCGCAGGTGCGGCACCGTCTGTTGCGAGACTTGCGGCAAATGAAACAGGGCTTGCATAACCTGTAGAAGAGGTGTTATCACTGAGAGTCAGTGAAAAGTCACCTGTCAAGAGAGAGACTCCTGAAGTACTGACAAGAAAATTGTGTCCTACCACAAAATCCATTTTACTGTCATTATCAAAATCCGCAGCAGCCAGTGCCCTGGGTCCACTTCTGGAACTGATAGAAAGTGGTGAATCAAAATCACCAGTACCATTTCCGTAAATCAGCGAAAGAGTACTGTCTCCGTAATTGCTGACCGCAAGGTCTTGTTTTCCATCACAGTTCCAGTCTCCGGAAATCATGTCGATCGGTAAAGTGCCAACTGTATATGTCGTAGATTGAGCACTGAAAGTTCCGCTGCCGCTGTTTAACCAGATTTGAACCAAAGTGCTGTCCCTTGACAAAACCGCAAGATCAGTATCATTGTCTCCATCCCAATCTGCGCTGGCAATCTGTATCGGATGTTCACTGACAGATAAAGTCTGTGAAATAGCAAATACTCCACTGCTGTTTTGTAGAATAGAAATGCTGCTGTTATCACGATTTACCACAGCCAAATCTGTTTGATTGTCACTGTTCCAGTCTCCGGAAAGCAGCTTGAGTGGCACATCACCTACAGTTAAACTGCCGTTATCAGTAAAAGCCGCGCTGCCGTCGTTGCTTAATAATTTAATTTGGTCCTGAGCAGTTTGTGTAACCACCAGGTCAGTTATGTTATCTCCGGTGAAATCTGCTGAAATCACATCCTGTCGCCATTCTGCGGTAGCAGGAGTAATTGTACTGGAAGTATATGGAAAACTAGTTGTAGACGAAGAATTATAAAGAAAGAGAGTCATGCTGCCGTCTGCAGTAGTTGAAATCCCATCCTGTTGCCGGGGACTTGTCACAATAATATCTGTGTTGTTATCTCCATTGAAATCACCAAAGGTAATGCCTAACGGGTTTTCTCCTGCATCATATTCCACCACTGCTTCAAAGACAGTTCCGGAAACACTTGAAGGTACTGTACTTGATTCTGTCGCTAATTCTGTAGAACTGCAAGCAGCAGTAAAAAACGTTCCTGTACTTAGAAGAAATAACAGCATAACTGTCCGTAAATTAAGACTTGAAAATAACTTAGCTTTCATTGATCAAGCCTTTAAAAAAGAGACCATATTTGTCTTCATGATAATCCTGAATTAAACCAAAATATTTGTTCCATGGAGGAACCGGAGTCCGCTCCCTGCTTTGATAATAAAGTACTGTATTAATCAGTTTCCAACGTTCTTCAAAAAAAACTTTTAAAGGAGAAGTTTCCTGAAGTCCTTCAAACACAATCACCGGTGATCGTGCACCGTGAGCATATTCTTCAAAATGCAGAAGAATATTTTCGCCTTCACCCGCCAACAGTTGTTCTTCCAGGTACGCAGTTGCTTGAAAGTCAATCTTGATCCAGTCTGCAAGATCGAGCAATTGATGATGGACATTAACATTCATTTTATTGGTATCATCAAGAGCAAGCCGAATCCCCAAATCTTCCGCCAGTGCGCGGATAGTTGTTAAATAATCTTCAGTGACTTCTTCATTAATTTCAAAATAAAACATCTCCTGATACTCCGGAAACAACTCCAACAGTGTCTTTAATGTACGTGGATAATTCATAAAAAGAGTCAACGTTTTGCGAAAATGTCAAGGAAGGCATAATTTCCTGATCACGTTCCATGTGTTGACTCAACAGACGTACAGTAAGAAAAGTAGCGATCAGTGATGCAAAGCGTACAAGTACCGAAGGGATAGATAATTCTTGTGAACGTTCTACTATTTCACCAAAACTGTTCCCATCTCTGTCAATAGCCAACAACTCAAAACCACGTGTCGTCGTTTGTAATTTTCGTGGAGCAAGTGCGTCAATTGATTCCGCTTTTACTGAAATCCACTTCAAGTAATTCCGGGCACGGTCAGTTAGTTCATCCCATTCACCCTCAGTTACAACCTTTAAAACATTTTCGATTACATCCGGAAAACACGGATTCGGCAAGCAACCTGGAGCAGCGACAACAGTCTGACCCATCAGATTTGACTCATGGGTTAAACTATCAAGATATTCCTGCAATTCTTCGATGTTTTGCATCAGCAAATTTTTTTCAGGTGAACTTGTGTCTGCAGATAAAACATATTCATTTAAATTACGCCACAGAATTTGATGGTGAAAACAGTATCAACGGGATGCAACTGCAGAATGACACGAAAAACCGCATAAATGTTTAATTTCAGCTGCACTTTACTGATTTAACCAGTTAATTTCTAACTGCCTGTACCAAGAGCTAAATTCGCAAATTTCGTATATTGTCCAATAAAAGCTAGTCGTTTCATCCCTATTTCNCCGTTNCGATGTTTTGCAATACTTATTTCAGCAATGCCTTTNTCCTCAGTATCAGGATTATAAACCTCATCACGGTAAATAAAGATTATCAAATCAGCATCCTGTTCAAGTGCACCTGATTCACGCAAATCCGACATCATCGGCCGTTTTTCAGTACGCCTCTCGAGTCCTCGNTTCAACTGAGACAAAACAACCATCGGCAGCGAAAATTCTTTAGCAATACCCTTCAATGATCGTGATATTTCTGATATTTCCTGCTCACGTGATGGATTACGCATATTACTCTGCATCAACTGCACATAATCAATTACCACTAGTCCTAAATCAGGATATTCCTTTTTGGCCTGACGAATCACCTGTCTAACGTAATTAGGATTAATTCCGGAACGGTCATCTACTAACAAGGGTGCTTCCATCATCCGTGTTGTACCTTCCATCAGTTTGTCCCAATCATCCTGTTCAAGGTCACCTACAAGCAATTTTCTGTTATTTACTTTTGCTTCACTGCATATCAGGCGCATGGCGATGTGCTCTTTAGGCATTTCAAGACTAAAGATAAGTGATGGAATTTTAGCATGTCCTGACGCATAAAGTGCCATATTCACCGCAAGCGCGGTTTTACCCATTGAAGGTCTGGCAGCAAGTATGATTAAATCACCCTTTTGTAAGCCACGTGTCAACTCATCCAACTCAGTAAAACCGGTTGGTACTCCGGTTACATTTTCCGGTGATTCTGAAATTTTCTCTAACTCTTCAAAGTTAGCAGCAAGAATTTCTTTGAGATGAGTATAACTTTTAAGACGGGTTCGTGCATCGATAGACTGTAAGCGTTCAGTTGCATCCGCGATGAAATCAGAAATATTGTCTGCAGAACCTTCCTGACCACGTTTTGCCACTTCATGGGCCGTAAGGATAATGTCACGGAGTTGACCTTTTTCTCTGACAATTTGTGCGTAAAACTCAGCATTTTCGGCAACAGGTGTTTTCTGTGACAACTCATTCAGATAATCAACCCCGCCTGTTTGTTCGAGTTGCTGTCTTGATTCCAAACGACTCAGGAGGGTCAGTTCATCAATCGGAACAGGAGGTTCCTGCGAAGCCATTTCCTGCATGGCGGCAAAAATGAGTTGATGCGCCGGAGAAAAAAAATCATCTGAAGTGAGGATGTCCAAGATCTGCAGAAGTACAGAATTCTGGATAATAATTGCTCCCAACACAGCCTGCTCTGCCATCTTATCATGAGGCAGNAATTCATCAAGATCAGCAGTTTGCTGGCGTGTTCTTGATGTCCGACCGGAAACCTTTGAATTTTGGAATTTTTTTTCGGAAGACAGCATTAAAACTCCAGATATGGAGAAGGGGAACAAGGATTAGGAGACAGGAAGCAGGATAGAACAATCATCTCCAAAAAAAAAGGCAAAAGGCCGGAATGTTTTCCTGAGCCTTTAGCCTTAAGGTATGGAGTATTGACCCTACTCGATTTCCTCGGGGTCTTTGTTTGCTTCGAGTTCTTCGAGTTTTTCGAGTTCTTCAGAGTCTATTACTGGAGCATCTGCATCTGCATCTTCTTTTGGCTTTTCAACAACAGGTGCTTCAACAGTGTCACCAATTACCTTGATTTGTAATGTTACAGTAACTTCAGTATGCACACGTACTGAGAATTCATGTGTGCCTACATTACGAATCGGTGTGTTCAGCAGAATCGCACGTCGTTCNAGTTCAAAGCCATTTTCTTTGAGCAANTCTACCAGATCACGGTTTGTAACCGAACCAAATAATTTNCCTCCAAGACCGGCTTTACGCACGATTTCGTATTTAATAGCATTGAGCTTTTCTGCCTGTTCATTGGCAATTGCAATTTTCCCTGCACGGAGCTTTTCAAGATATTGCAGACGGTGACGTAATTCTTTAGAGGCTCTGCCTGTTGCCAAAAGTGCCATGCCCTGCGGAACAAGGTAATTTCGACCGTAGCCGGCTTTTACCTCAATTGTGTCACCCAAAGACCCTAAATTAGGGACATCTTCAGTTAGTATTAACTTCACGGTATTTCCTTATAGTGTTAAGTAGCTGTATTTTGATTCGTATTTAATTTTCGAATGCTATCTTACAGGGCGATTAGTATTTGGGCGTCCTGAAAATCTTCGATCGACAATAANTTGTTGAGGCACATAACCCTTCATAGGAGAGAGCAGNGCCAAGTTGCGAGCACGTCGAATAGCAGTTTTTAACTTCCTCTGATTCGCAGCACAGACTCCTGAAATACGACTTGGAATAATCTTTCCGCCTTCNGTCACATAACTTTTGAGTAACTCAACGTCCTTATAATCAATCCGGTCAATTCCGGCTTCTTTAAAAGGACAGACTTTGCGTTTGCTGCGCAGTAAAATACTTGTTGGTATACGTTTACGACGTAAATGAGATCTTTTTCGTTTTTTTAACATAATTAATTTTTCCTAAAAGTTTAGTGTAGTAGCGAATATTTCATGAAAGTCAATTGACATCAAGCATCTGCTGCTTCTGTCTTGTCTTTCACGGCATCATCCGCAAGCTCTTCTACTTTATCTTCGGATTCAGGTTCAACTTTTTCTACAGTTTCTGCCTCATTTTTTTCAGGCACAGTTTCAGTTTCAGTTTTTGTTTCAGCCTGTTCTGCAACTTTTGTTGCATTTTCGGTAGATTTTTCCTGAACTTCCTCTTTTTCTGCAGTTTCCTCTTTAGGNGGTATTAAGTTATGTAAAAATGCTGCNTCTGCATCAAGGTCATCTGNTTTCACGATTTGATTACGCAAAACATCATCTGAGTAACCNAATTGNCGNTGTAATTCNTCNACNGTTTTTCCACTACCTGTNAAGTACCAAGCGTGATATACACCGAAATCATTACCAGCAATTTCGTANGCTAATCTTCGACGTCCCCAAACATATTCATGAATGAGTTTTCCATCAAATTCAGTGAGGCTTTTTTTAAATTTTTTCAACACAACGGCCAGATCATCTTCACTAAGAGTCGGGGCTGTGATGAACACTAGTTCATATCCTGTCATTTAACTTCCTTTCGGATTATTGAAATGTCAATAAGTCCACCTGAGTGAACAAGGAAAAAGCAAAAGTACATTCCTTTGCTTTAGAGCAATTTGTTCAAAAACAAATGCTAAACATTAAAACGAAAGTGCATTATGTCACCATCCTGCACCACGTAATCCCGGCCTTCAAGTCGCCATTTNCCGGCTTCCTTGACTGATGACTCAGAACCTAAGCGGTCAATGTCATCAAAATGAAAGACTTCGGCACGGATAAAGCCTTTCTCAAAATCAGTATGTATTTTTCCAGCAGCTCCCGGAGCAGTAGTACCTTTTCGGATTTCCCAGGCACGTACTTCCTGTTTTCCTGCAGTGAAATAAGTAATTTGTTCGAGCATCCTGTAACCGGAATGCGTAAGTCGGTTAAGTCCGGAACTATCTATCCCGAGCTCTTCCATGAATAAATCAGCTTCCTCATCTTCCATTTCCGCCAGTTCCGCTTCCACCTGCGCGCAAATGGGAATAACTTCCACACCTTCTTCTGCCGCTAACTCATTCAACTTTTGTTGATGAATTTCTGGATTATTGAGTGCGTCTTCAGAAATATTTGCAATATAGAGATATGGTTTCATAGTCAGCAGATTTAATTCAGCTACCAGAGACTTATCATCTTCGCTGATTTCCATTCTGAGTGCTAATTTACCTTCACCCAAATAATCCCGCAGACGTTCAAAAACCGGCAATTGTGACGCCAAAGAACGGTCACTTTTAAGCTGACGTGAAAGCCGTTCTATTTTACGTTCCGTCTGCTCCAGATCAGACAAAATCAATTCAGTCTGAATAACCTCTACGTCACCGACAGGATCTATCTTTCCGTCAACATGCACTACATTTGGATCTTCAAAACAACGTACCACATGTGCCACTGCATGTACCTGTCGAATATGGCTTAAAAATTTGTTACCCAAGCCTTCACCCTGACTGGCACCTTTGACAAGCCCCGCGATATCAACAACCTGAAGGGTCGCAGGTACAATACTGTCCGGAGTTACCAATTCAGTCAAACGCTTCATCCTTGGATCACGCAGTTGAACTATGCCTATATTTGGATCAATCGTACAAAACGGATAGTTCGCCGCTTCTGCCTGTACCTTGGTTAACGCACTAAACAGGGTGGACTTCCCTATATTTGGCAAACCAACAATTCCAACTTCTAATGCCATTCTCTTCCGGAAACTTTACTCGTTTTAATTAATTTTTACTGAATGTACTCAAACCAGTTACGAAGCAGTAAATGAAGTGTTCTCAAATTTTGAAGTTTCCAAAAAGCTGATTAGNTCATTCAACACCAGATCAATCGCACTCAAAGCTAATTTTTCTTCGGCTTTAGACCAACGACCCAAAACATGTCCAACAACGTCCCGTTTTCCGGAAGGCCGGCCAATGCCTATCCTGACTCTGCGGAACTGCCTGTTANCTAATGAGTCTATAATGGAACGCAAACCGTTGTGTCCGCCATGCCCGCCTCCATCACGAAAACGTGCTTTACCTGGCGGCAGGTCAAGATCATCTGAAATAACGACTATATCCTCAACAGGAATCTTGAAAAAATTAGCGCATTCTGCAACCGCATGACCACTTCTGTTCATATAAGTCTGAGGCTTGAGAAAAATGCAAGCTTCTCCTTTTAAAGACGTCCGTAGCAACTGGCTTTGAAACTTCTGCTGAAATCCACTGAGACCCAACTGTTCCAGTAGTATATCTACTGCCTGAAAACCAACATTGTGAGGCGTTCCTTCATACTCTTTGCCCGGATTTCCCAAGCCGGCCACTAGCTTCATGCCCGCCCTTTCCTGTATCAGTACTTACTCGGATTTACTCTTCTTTTGCAG
>JGI26254J51713_1000831_pt1 | contig 11876 bp, 11 predicted proteins | sample SaaInlV_120m_DNA_3_FD_51713 | JGI IMG/M metagenome (IMG submission 51713)
GCGTCGATTGCTTTTCTGGTCAAGCAAACATACTGTCACCACACGAAATTGAGCTTAACGGAAATATCCTCACGACAAAAAATATCATCATCGCAACCGGGGCCCGCCCGACCATACCCCCCATTAACGGATTGGAAAAAATAAAATTTCTCACATCCGATAATTTGTGGAACATTCATGAATTACCCAAAAAATTATTAATCGTAGGCGGCGGACCTATTGGGTCAGAGTTTGCACAATGCTTCGCACGATTAGGTAGTGATGTAACACAAGTTGAAATATTACCCCACATTCTTACCCGCGAGGATGATGAAGTCAGCCTAACTCTCCGCCAACAATTTGAACGCGAAGGCATAGACATACATACAGATACAACATGCAAAGCGATTGTTACCGAGAATAAAAAACAAGCAATGATTTTCGATAAAGGGGGACAGGAGGCACGTATTGAATTTGATCAGATACTGATCGCGGTTGGGAGAACTGCTAACAGTAAAGGGTTTGGCCTTGAGAATATTGGCATCGAGTTCGACCAGCATAATAGAATAATTGTAGATAACTATCTCCGGACAACCACGCATAAAAATATCTATGCTTGCGGTGATGTGGTTGGACCTTATCAGTTCACACACACGGCAGCGCATCAAGCTTGGTACTGTGCAGTAAACGCACTATTCAGTCCTTTCAAAAAATTTAAGGTCGATTATAGCGCATACCCTGGTGCACCTTCACAGACCCAGAAATCGCGAGAGTCGGACTCAATGAAAAAGAAGCCACTAGGCAAGGCATCGATTATGAAGTAACCCGATATGGAATAGATGATCTTGACCGAGCTATTATTGACAGCGATGACCATGGATTTATAAAAATATTAACTGCACCAAGAAAAGACCGGGTCCTAGGGGCCACAATTATGGGTTNCAATGCCGGCAACCTTATAACCGAATATGTCTCTGCAATGAAACATGGGATCGGACTTAACAAAATTCTCGGCACCATCCACATTTACCCTACCATGGCAGAAGCAAATAAGTTCGTTGCTGGTACTTGGAAAAAAAATAACGTGCCAAAAAAACTTTTAAAATTGGTGCAAAAGTTTCACGCTTGGCGGCTACGCTAGAGTCCTTCTTAATCTATAAAAAAATTTTAAAGGGAGTATAAGAATACTCAGAAGTTACTTCAATTCACAATTAACTTTACTAGATCTCGATGTAAAGGCCATCTTCCATAACAGAAACTCGATAGGTAGGGGTAACTGACGAGCGATCAAACTTACAACTTCCTCGTCTGATATTCCATAGGCATTCCTCTTTACTACAAGCAGCAAACATTCCTCGAAGGTCTGGTAAACGACCAAGGCTCCCTCCGCACATTCTGCATTCGTCAGTCATCACATAATATTTTTCTTCAACGCAAAATATTGCCAAGACATACTTCGTCTCAGTAAATGGGTGGGTGAGGTTGATTTGTTTACCCGACCCCTCTGAGGGAGCNTCTTTTAATTCTGATATTTTAACCTTAGACATGAAGAGATATTTAATCTTTTGGAAGGTAGGGACCGTATCGATCTCGGTAATATTTTTCTAACTCGTATCGAAACCGTCCTTTTAGGTGAGGCAACTCTTCCGCTGCATGGTGGTCAAACTTGACGTATTCTTTAGATTTTTCTTGNGTATCCTTTGGGCGCTCAATATTAGGATCCAGATAAGCACCACCTAAAGGAGAGCCNCCAACGATAAGGCCCTGACCTTTTTGGATCCACTTCCCAAGCATAACACGTTCTTCATCTGTCCCTACTTCTGCCGGCATAAAAACATGTCCTAAATTATTAATATTTAGCCAGGAGGCAGTCCCTCTTGTCGCACGGATAGTAATAAGGTAGCATAACTCCTAATCTATAACCAGATACAGACCCGTATTTAAATAATTTTATTTTATAATTCTTGATTTTTAACGAGTNCAAAATAATATGACAACAAATATAGAACCAAAAAAATCGGCTGAACAATGGTTTCAGGAAGGACTTGCCGCTAGCAAACTTGGTGACCCGAGAACCTGTCTCGACTCCTATAAAAACGCCATCGAAGTTNACCCAGATCATTTNTTAGCTCAATTTAACCTAGGAATACGTTATGGAAAACTCCCCATGAATATTGAAGCNGCGCGCCACTTCAGGGAAGCCCTGCGCTTGAAACCAGAATCGCCAATGGTCCACTACAGCCTTGCTGTCGTTTGCAATCTAATTGGAGAAATAGACGATGCATTCCAGCATTACAATGAGGCAATCCGTTTGAACCCAGAATTTGCCAAGGCACACAGCAATCTTGCGATGCTATCTTATTCACTCAAGCGGGGAAAAGAAACAATTCATCACCTGCTGAAAGCTGTTGAAATGTTTGAAAAAACCGGTGATGAGTTTATGACTAACAATGCTAAAAGCCTTCTCAAAGATTGTTTTAAGGAATTCAATCTTACCGCTGAGGAATGNCAAACACTTTAAGTTTAATGATTCATGGACTGCTTTGATGTAGTTGTTGTCGGTGGAGGTTCCGCTGGATACGCCGCTGCCAACACAGCCCAATCTAAAGGAGCCAAAGTTGCCATTGTCGACAAAGGCCCGCTTGGCGGGCTTTGTATTCTTCGTGGCTGTATGCCAACCAAGACCATCCTCCGATCGTCAGATGTTCTTGCTCTTATGCATCGAGCCAAAGAATTTGGTCTCTCGGTTTCAAACCCCTCAGCCGATCTCTCATTGATCAATGATCGCAAAATCCGACTGATCAATGAGTTTGCCAGCTACCGCGTCGAGCAATTGAATGATCCAAAATTCACACTAATTGAAGAACACGCCTCATTTCTCTCCCCACATAAGCTTAAAGTGGGCAACCGGGTGTTATCAGCAAAAAACTTTATCGTAGCTACCGGCTCTACGACGGCAGAGTTTCCTATTCCAGGCTTGGCTAAGGTTGGTTTTCTCACCAGCGATGACGTTCTGGAATTAAGAGAAACACCCGAATCCATGATCGTTCTAGGAGCTGGGCCCGTTGCCGTTGAGTTAGCCCAGTTTTTTTGTCGAATAGGAACGCAAACCACTCTTGTTCAACGAANCGATTATATTCTTTCGAAAGGAGATGAGGACTTGGCGTGNCCAGTCGAAACGCGTTTTCGAGAAGAAGGGATGGAAGTCTATACGGGGACAAAGCTATTACGAGTTGAGAAATCCAGACATGGTAGCACTGTTTTCTTTTCACACGAGGGCAAAGAAAAATCTGCAAACGCAAGTATAATTTTGCAGGCTCTCGGGAGAAAACCAAATATTGATGGACTAAATTTATCAGCGGCCTCGGTTAATGTAAATCAAGGAAGAATCGTAGTCGACCAGGAGATGAGGACAAACGTTCCTCATATCTTTGCAGTAGGTGATGTCAATGGNCTCCATGAAATTGTTCATATTGCTATAGATCAGGGGGAAATAGCTGCACATAACGCAACTCAAGAGGATACACGTCAATTCGACGAAAGATTAAAACTCAGCATAACTTTTACCGATCCACCTGTGGCCAGCGTCGGTCTATCAGAAAAAGAATGCCAGAAGTTAAACATTCTTTATCTAAAGGCAACGTATCCTTTTGACGATCATGGCAAGTCATTATGCCTGGGAGAAACTCATGGTCATGTAAAGCTATTATGTTCTCCCGATAGCGGAGAAATTATTGGAGCACATGTGGTTGGCCCTGAAGCTGGAGAAATAATTCACCAGATGGTTACCCTAATGCATTTCAGAGGAACGGTGCATGACCTAGCTAAACTACCTCATTACCACCCTACTCTTTCAGAAATTTTCACTTACCCAGCAGAAGAATTGGCACAGATGCTATAACTGCTACCCACCTAAACCGTCCCCAATTTTTCGGCGAGTCGATCTATAGTTTCAACTGCATTCAGTTCTGTAACGCAAATCAGAAGACTATCTGCAAGTTCTTGATAATGGTCACCAAGTGGAAGCCCAGCAATAATCTTATATTCCAGTAAAGCGTCTCTAATCTCAGTAGCAGGCCTGGGACATTTTAGAACAATCTCATTAAAAGTATCTGCGTTAAAACGGATCGAGAACCCTTTCACCTTGGATAGTTTATTTTTAAGGTAGTCGGCTTTTCTCAAATTAAGCAAAGCCAATTCGCGTAGTCCTTGCTTGCCCATCACCGCTAGATAAATAGTAACAGCTAACATACACAATCCTTGATTGGTACAGATATTAGATGTGGCTCGTTCCCGTCGAATAAATTGCTCTCGAGTTGAAAGTGTNAGGACAAATGATCTGCGTCCTTTCCTNTCNATAGTNTCGCCAGCTAATCGACCAGGCATTTGTCTAATAAATTTTTCGCGCGTTGCAAAAAAACCGACATAAGGCCCGCCATAGGAGACTGGCAACCCAAACGATTGAGCTTCCCCAACAACAATGTCTGCGTCTCTCTCACCTGGTGGTTTTAATATACCAAGGGAAAGTGGTTCAGCCACTACAACGATCAACAAAGTATTCTGTTCTTTTAATTCCCTACTTAGTTGTTCATACTCTTCCACTATGCCAAAAAAATTCGGGCTTTGTAATACTACCGCGGAAGTTCTGTCGCTCAGGTTAGCTCTAATGAACTCAAAGTCAGTTCTACCATCTGAGCTGTATGGAACACTTATCAGTTGGTTGTCTGTTCCCCTCAAATAAGTCTCTGCGGTCTGCCGGTATTCGGGATGAACCGCTGAAGCAACCAGATATTCTTTTTGCTGGTTTATCCGGTTAGCCATAAGAATAGCCTCTGCAAGTGCGGACGCGCCATCGTACATAGAAGCGTTGACTACATCCATTCCTGTCAGCATGGCAATCATTGTTTGGAATTCAAAAATAGCCTGAAGGGTACCCTGACTGACCTCAGCTTGATAGGGAGTATAGCTAGTAGAAAACTCACCTCGCTGTATAAGACTACCTACAACAGCCGGGCTATAATGCCTATACGCACCTGCACCAAGGAATGACGAAATCTCTTCCGTATCGGGGTTTCGCATTTGTATTTGACGCAGCGCGCTGATAACTTCACTTTCAGAAAGGGCTGCTGGCAGGTCAAGATGTTTGTTNCCCAACTGTAAATCGTCAGGGATNCCTGCGAACAGTTGGGCTACATCCTGGACACCAATAGTCTCCAGCATCTCACGAATATCTCGTTCGGTATGAGGGATGAAACGCATAATTTAGNATTATNTATANGGTAAGTAACTTATCATTCCTGGCTTTTACACTGTTCTCTGTATTGATCCGCACTCAGTAAGCCCTGTTCGGNACTAGAGTTNGAAANNTCTATTTCTATCATCCACCCTTGACCATAGGGNTCACTATTCACCANTTCAGGCTGGGATTCCAGATCTTTATTGACCGCCACTACCTTGCCTGTCATAGGGACATAAATATCAGAAACTGTTTTCACGGATTCCACCACGCCAAATGTGTTTTCTTTTGTAAGCTCNGTCCCTTCTGCTGGAAGTTCTACGAAAACAACATCGCCCAGTTGACCTTGAGCGAAATCGGTAATCCCGATAGTAGCCCGGTTATTTTTCAACCGAATCCACTCATGCTCAATCGTGTAATGAAGATCATTCGGGATTTTCATGATTCCCCCTTCTAATCAATTTAAAGTTATTTATAAAAATGTTCATTGTTTTTTAACGCGACTAGGAACAAATGGCAATTTGACTACTTCGGCAGAAACCAACTGGCCCCTAATTTTTATATCCAAATGATTACCGACATCAGAATATTCTCTTGACAGATAACACAATCCTACCCCCATGTTCAAGGTAGGCGAAAATGTCCCACTAGTAACCTCTCCCACGGGTTCCCCATTTTTCAATACCTGATAATGTGCTCTAGGAACACCGCGAGTGAGTAATTTCACACCCACTAGCTTTCGCCTCGATCTTCCTTGTTCCTTTTGTTTTAACAAAGGTCCTCTACCAAGAAATTCCCCTTTATCAAACTTGACAACCCAACCTAACCCCGCGTCTAAAGGCGTAGGATTGTCATCAATTTCATTCCCATACAAAGGATATCCCATTTCTATACGCAAAGTGTCTCGCGCACCAAGTCCAATTGGTTGGATACCATATGAACTGCCTTGTTCCATGAGCAATCGAAAAATCCCTGAAACTTTTTCAGGAGAAAGGTACAATTCAAACCCGTCTTCTCCAGTATATCCAGTTCGAGAAATAATACTCTCCACATTATTCACCCTACCCTTTTTAAAATTATAATAAGGGAGGTCATTCAAGGAAACATCGCATAAGGTCTGCAATACGTTTTTGGCTTCAGGCCCTTGCAATGCCAACTGCGATGTCTCGGAACTTATATTTTTTATATTAACATTGAAAGAAGATGCGTGCCTCGCAATCCATTCGTAATCCTTAGCAGAATTAGATGCGTTGACGCAGAGAAAATAATGGTTTTCCGAAAATCGATAAACCAGTAAGTCGTCTACCACTCCACCGGTTTCATAACACATGAGGCTATAAAGTATCGACCCGTCAAACATTTTCTCCATATTATTCGAAAGTAAAAATTGTAAAAACTTTTTAGCCTCTTTTCCTTTAACTTCGATTTCTCCCATATGACTGACATCAAACAACCCTACCTTTTCCCTAACGCAAGTATGTTCACTCATAACTCCAGAAAACTGAATGGGCATGTTCCACCCTGCAAAGGAAACCAATTTTGCCCCTAGTTCTCTGTGAAGGTCTAGCAGTGGGGTGACTTTTAAGTTTGTAGTGATATTTTGAATCATGGGTTTTAAATCTACTACTGTTTACAAAAAATAAACTCCAAAATATTTTCACAGTAAAGTCGTTTTCTATACCACTCTTTCACGAAATAGCACAAGGGATAAAACTAATTCGATTTACTAATTCCCGTAAACGAAGTACCCATGAATCAAAAAGCGCAGTCTTTGCCAAATAAGTTGGAGGTGAAACAGTTTAACCATAAAAGAAAAACTAAAAACTTCACTATCGTGGATGGCTAATATAACAAAAAGGTTATACAATGGTCAGTCAAACTAAAAACTTTAATTCCTGCGCGCTTGATGAATGACTCTACCCAATATTCAGATGAAAAATATGATGCAATCCTGTTAGCAGGAGAAGGAGAATCTAGCTACAAAGTGTACCATCAACATAAAGCNTTTCTAGAAATCAATGGTAAATGCATTATTAGTTATGTTGTTGAAGCATTNCAACAAGTCGAATCAATAAAAGATATATATATTGTAGGGTCTCAAAATAAACTTAAGCAAACTCTCGGCGACTCAGGAGTTGACTTTTGCTANCCAAAAACTATCCACCTAATTGAACAACAAACCAATCTTTACGAAAATATTTTTCAAACATTTTTAAAAACAATTTCACGTGGAAAAGATTCACTAACGGTTGACTTGGAGGTTTCGCAAAATAAAGATAAATCTGTTTTAATCGTCCCTTGCGACTCCCCCTTGCTCACACCTCATGAAGTAGAGTATTTTATCTCACACAGTGACACCAACAATTATGATCACATTCTAGGGCTAATCCCAGAGGAATCATTAAAACAATTTTACCCAACGGAAAGTTTGCCCGGAATCAAAATGGCTTATCTACACCTTAGAGAAAATAACTATAGAATCAACAATCTTCATCTGGTAAAACCCCTGCGCATAGGTAATAGAGAATATGTACAAAAAATGTACCAATATCGTTACCAGAGGGATTTTAAAAAAATTGTGCTGTTTGGTCGCAATTTACTTGGGAAAATTAAACTTAAGTACTACCGTTGTTACATTGGACTTCAATTATGTCAGTTTTTTGCATCAATCGGTTGGAAGTTACCAGTGAAATACTTTAAAAAGTGGACTGCGAAAAAAGATATGGAAAACTGCATATCTAGCCTACTCAATACGAGATTCAAGGGCCTAGAAGTCCCTTANCCGGGAGCCGCTCTGGATATAGANCGGGACTCTGACTACGAAGCCATTAAAACCAGATACAATGAGTGGAATAATATACTCCAATCAATGAAGAAATTTCCTTCTCGTGTAAACAACAAATCCCATGTGACGGGATAATCCGATTTTCCTTGAACACGCAAACGAATTTAATTAAAGAATTTAATTAATGACTCAAAGTCGAATACGTAATTTCTCCATCATAGCTCATATAGACCACGGCAAATCAACCCTTGCCGACCAACTTATACTTTCCACAGGGGGACTACAAAAAAGGGAAATGAGGGAACAGGTTCTTGATAGCATGGACCTAGAGCGTGAACGGGGAATTACTATTAAGGCGCAAACCGTTTGCCTTAAATATAAAGACGAAAACGGTGAAATCTACACCTTCAATATGATCGATACTCCTGGGCATGTGGATTTTGCCTATGAAGTATCTCGCAGTCTAGCCGCCTGTGAGGGGGTTCTACTGATAGTCGATGCAACCCAAGGGATCCAGGCTCAAACCATTGCTAATGTAAACCTTGCGACGCAAAATAATCTTGCCATCATTCCCGTTATTAACAAAATAGATCTGCCTAGTGCTGACCCTGACTCAGTTAAAGAGCAGTTGGAAGATGTTTTACAAATCGAATCGGATCAAGCTGTATTAACTAGCGCTAAAGAAGGANTTGGCATCGAAGATGTGATGAAAGCAGTAGTAAAGTTTATTCCTGCGCCTACCTGCANCAGTGAAAAACCTCTCCAAGCTCTTTTATTTGANGCTTGGTATGATTCTTACCGGGGAGTAATTGTATTGATTCGCGTTGTTGAAGGATGTTTAAAAATTGGTATGCGCATTCGCTTNATGNCCTCGGGCGCAGAGTTTGATGTAGAGGAAGTAGGAACCTTTACCCCCTCACAAAAGAAAAGCAAATCACTACAAGCAGGAGAGGTGGGATATGTGATCGCAGCAATCAAGGGAATGGATCAAACAAAAATTGGCGACACCATAACGGAATCAAACCGCCCTACAAAGAAACCTCTTTTAGGGTACAAAGAAGCCAAGCCCATGGTGTTTAGTGGACTATATCCCATATCAGGAGACCAGTACGAACTGCTACGTGACGCATTAAAAAAATTAAAACTAAACGACTCCTCATTCACCTACGAACCAGAGTCTTCGCAAGCATTAGGATTCGGATTCCGTTGTGGCTTTCTTGGACTTTTACATATGGAGATCATCCGTGAACGACTTGAAAGAGAATATAATGTTGATCTGCTCACCACTGCACCTAGCGTAGCATACAAAGTTTATTCTGCTGACCAGTCAACCATCATGCTAGATAACCCAGCAAAACTAAAAGAAATGCGTAGCGTGGACCATATGAAAGAACCTTATGTATTGGGGACAATCATTACACCTGAACAGTACATTGGGACAATAATGTCTCTTGCACGTGATCGACGTGGAATTCAAATTAAGATGGAATACTTGAATCCTAATACCGTATTGCTACAATACGAATTACCATTCAGTGAAATCGTACTAGACTTTTACGATCAACTTAAATCAACTACTCAAGGATACGCATCTTTTGATTACGAATTTCTCGATTTCCGCACCTCAAAGCTGGTCAAACTAGATATTCTTTTAAATGGCGAGGTGGTTGATGCCCTATCTCTAATAATTCATACTGACAAGGCACCTTATCAAGGACGAGAATTAGCAAAAAAACTTAAAGAAAAAATTCCCCGACAAATGTTTGAGGTTGCGATACAAGCTGCGATCGGAAGCAAAATCATTGCCCGCGAATCAGTTAAGGCGCTAAGGAAAAATGTTCTTGCAAAATGCTATGGCGGGGATATCACTCGTAAGCGAAAATTACTGGAAAAACAAAAGGCCGGCAAAAAGAAAATGAAACTAGTGGGCAGAGTGGAAGTCCCGCAAGAAGCTTTTTTAGCCGTTTTAAGGACCGATGGAAAATAACCCCCCTAACCAAAACAATTCAAGCGTTAAGAAAAAAAATAAAAGTCTTTTCCGGGAGTACGCGGAGGCAATTTTTATTGCCCTTTTGCTAGCATTATTTATCCGTACTTTTATTATTCAAGCGTTCAAAATTCCTTCAGGNTCCATGAAAAATACTCTCCTGATCGGCGATCACATTCTTGTATCTAAATTCGCATACGGAGTTCATATTCCAAATATTATTCCATTTCTCAACATAAAACTTTTTGANGACATCGTGTTATTTCAAAAAACTCCCAATAGAGAAGATGTTATTGTTTTTAAATATCCNAAAAATGAAAACAGAGACTTTATTAAACGAGTTATCGGAATACCGGGCGACCTACTAGAAGTCCGGCAACAAAAAGTTTTTATCAACGAAAAACTCATTAATGAAAAACATGCTCGACATACTGAGATGCCTCAAAAAGCTCGCCTTGTTCCAAGAGATGATTTTGGGCCTATCGTGGTACCCCCTGGNCATTTATTCATGATGGGTGACAACAGAGAAAATAGTCAGGACAGCCGGTTCTGGGGATTTCTCGAAATAAATAAAATTAAAGGCAAGGCTCTCGTTATCTACTGGTCCTGGAATGCGGAAGATAGTTGGGTCAGATTCGATAGGTTCGGGCAAATACTTCGCTAACTCCAAGAAAATTACTTATGCCTTCTTCCATGGCAACCTCCCTGCTCACAAGAACAAAACTATTGCTAAAAAAAAGCAGCGGGGTAATTTTTGATTTTGATGGCCTCCTTGCAGACTCAGAACCTTACCACTATCTAGCCTATAACGAAGTATTCCAAAGATATGGGCATAGTCTTGATAAAAATGAGTATTGGATAGAGTGGACATCTAAGGGGAAAGGCATTGCTGGAGAAATTGACCGACATAATCTTCAACTAGACATCGATCCAATTAAGTTACGTCAACAAAAATTTGAAGTGTATTCAAGGTATTGCCAAAATGGAGACATTAAATTATTCCCAGAATCTGTTGAAATAATAGAGCTGTTTAAAACTAGTTACCCAGTAGCAATTGCATCTGGTTCATGGAAACATGACATCGGTGCTATTCTCGAGAATGCTGGAGTTGCACATTTATTCGATAAAATTCTAGGCAAGGAGTCTGCCAAGAAAGAAAAACCCCATCCAGAAATTTTCTTAAATGCTGCCAAGGCACTTCAATGTTCCGCATCCAAATGCATTGTAATCGAAGATGCACTCAAAGGATTGTCTGCCTCTAAAGCCGCCGGCATGTCATGTATTATTATTCGCAATCAACTGAATCAAAATATTGATTTCAGTGGAGCNGATCTCATTTTTCCTAGCTTGTTTGATTTTTTGACTACTTTAAAANCCTGANTTGTTTTATCCATANACCTAAATAATTGGTTCTTTTAAACTTCTAGCTAAAAACTAAAAATCCACTCCGTTGAGACTTAAAGGAAATGGATTTTCAGTTCAAACTAAAGCTTAAGATTAGTTACTATTGCCATACCCACCATGCGTAATACCCATTCTTTGTAAATCTGCTTCGCTTAATTTAGACTTAGACTCTCCAGTAGGTCCTCCCGCACCTCCACCAGTTGTCGCACATCCAACAAAAGCAACCATTGCTACAAAAACAAACACACAAATAAAACTTTTCATAGTCCCTCCCCCCATAATGTAATTAATAAAGCTGCTCTATTTAAAACCTAAAAGTTTTAGATACCCGCCCGCAAGGCTGACCAAGTAAGCTTTAAGACGGCCAAGTAAGCTTTAAGACGGCATCGTTCCTTTCTACGGTAGCACATTATAACTAATGCCGTTACACAATTTATCCTCATACCCAACCCAGTTAAACACCCATGCAGCTATGTTTTTAGTAG
>JGI26254J51713_1000847_pt1 | contig 11753 bp, 10 predicted proteins | sample SaaInlV_120m_DNA_3_FD_51713 | JGI IMG/M metagenome (IMG submission 51713)
CATCCCGTAGGGGAGTCGAACCCCTGTTGCCGAGATGAAAACCCGGTGTCCTAGGCCTCTAGACGAACGGGACTAGATTGCGGCAATTATAAAAGCTAAAACTCTATATTAAAAGACCAAAGTCTTATTTAATCTGTTTATTGACTGCCTTTAGAAACCCTCTTAAAAAATTGCCTTCCATTTGATCTGGGTACAAACGCCTAAACATTCTTTCCATGCGCGTAAGGATCTGCTTTGGGTTGGCCGGGTCGATTAATTTAAGGTTGAAAACAGTTTCGTTAAAGTGCTCAATTAAATGTGTAAGCTCCTCGGCGCTATATTCAGGAAAATCTTGCCATGGTCCAATGGGCTCATGTTGAGAGGCCTGATAAAGCTCATAACACACCACTTGAGTCGACATAGCAATATTTAAAACCGGGTATTCAGGGTGAGCCGGGATAATCAAATGTTTATTTGATAGTTGCAGTTCTTCATTTGTAAGCCCCCTGTCCTCTCTACCAAATAGAATTGAAACTTCGAGCCCCTCTGCGGCTAATTGATTGATTTCCTGGGCAGCGTCTTTGGCAGAGGCCACCGGCCATTCAATGGTTCGCTCTCTAGCTGAGGTTGCAAAAATTATTTTAGAATTTTTTACTGCTTCCTTAATTGAACCAAAGATTTTTGCTTTCTCCAAAACATCGCCGGCATTTCCGGCCAAAGCGCTCGCTTCATCGTGCGGAAACTTCTTGGGATTAATCAATATAAGTCTACTTAAGCCCATATTTTTCATTGCCCTGGCTACAGATCCAATGTTTCCTGGATGGGATGTTTCGACTAAAACTATTTGAACAAATTCATTAAGAGGATTCATGGAACTATTATCATCATTTCCAGTACAATATGCGACATGTCAAAGCCTGCTTTATTAAACGTCGCCCTAATCGCTGCAAACATCGGAGCTGCAGAGCTCGAATTTGCCGTAAAAAAAGTACATGTTCTCGATGTGATGAAAAAAGGTCCTACGGATTACGTCACTGAAGTAGATCGTAAAGTTGAAGACATTGTTTTTGAAGAAATTAAAAAGTATTACCCAGAGGACAATTTTCTAGGAGAAGAGTCTGGTCATGAAGTTAATAATTCTGATACAACGTGGGTACTAGATCCCATAGATGGCACTACCAATTTTATTCATGGTTATCCTCAGTACTGTATTTCTTTGGCCTGCGTGGTCAAAGAACAAACTCAGCATGCTGTGATTATTGATCCCACTCGTCGAGAAGAGTTTAGCGCATCAAGAGGCAAGGGAGCTGAACTAAATGGAGAAAGGATTCGGGTAAGTAAAAGAAAGAATCTAACGGATGCTCTATTAGGCAATACTTCACATGTTAATGAATCACAAAATTATACATTTGATAATATCTCTGCATTTAGATCTCTATATAAACACGGTTTGACTATTAGAAGATCTGGCTGCTCTGCCCTCGACTTAGCCTATGTGGCGGCGGGAAGATTGGATGGTTTTTGGGCCAATGGTTTATCTGTATGGGATGTTGCTGCTGGACTTTTAATTGCTCAAGAAGCTGGAGCTTTGACGAGTGATTTTGTGGGCAATCCAGATGTGACTGATTCGGATCATTACCTTTGTGCTACACCGAAATGTTTCAAGCAAATGATTGAGGCTATTCAGCCTAATTTTAAAGCCAAAGAAGACTAAGGCATATCGTCAAATTCTAAACCCTCTGGCTCTGGTATCGCTAGATCATCTTGAGTGATTGATAGGCCCAAAAGCATGTTGGCTACCACATATATTGAAGAATAGGTTCCAACTAAAACACCAATAATTAACGCCTGACTAAAGCCTCTTATCATCTCACCACCAAAGAATAAACAACGCGAATAAAACTAATAAGGTAGTGAATGAAGTGATCAATGTTCTTGATAGGGTTTGGTTGATTGAGCGATTAACAATTTCTTCAGGTTCAAAGCCTCTCTCACCTCTAAAATTTTCTCTAATTCTGTCAGACACAACAATCGTATCATTCAGAGAATATCCAATCACCGCTAATAAGGCAGCAAGAACTGTCAGATCAAAATCCCAGGCTAGCAAAGAAAATAAACCAAGAATGATTACTACGTCATGTGCCAACGCAGCCACAGCACCTAAAGCAAACTTATATTGAAATCTAAAAGCAACATAAAGCAAGATCATGCCAAGGGCGACAAGCATTCCTAGGCCCCCTTGATCTCGTAACTCTGATCCTATCTGAGGACCAACAAACTCAATCCTTTGAAGTTCTATTTCAGAATCAGATGCCTCTAAAAAAGCGAAGATAGTATCACCTAATTGACTGCTTCCATCCTTGTCTGCAACCTTGATAAGCACATCTGTGTTTGAACCAAAGTTGACTACTTGAAAATCATCAAAACCATTAGCTNTCATTAAGTCACGAATTTCGCCAAGGTCAGCTGCTTCAGAATAAGACACTTCAATGAGAGTTCCGCCACTAAAATCTAAGCCTAAATTAAGACCTCTAAAGCCAAGAGAAAAAATAGATAAAACTAATAAAGTTAACGATGCAATAGTAGCTATCTTTCGATAGTCCATAAATGGAATATTAAGATTCATCAAACTCTTAGCTCCTTAATATTTTTATTTCCATACATTAAATTAATAATAGCTCTGGTTCCCAAAATAGCTGTGAACATTGAAGTAATAATTCCTATTGATAAAGTAATTGCAAAACCCTTAATAGGGCCAGTTCCTATAGCGTAAAGAACTATAGAGGCAATAAGAGTTGTAACATTTGCATCAAAAATAGTAACAAAGGCTCGAGAGAAACCTTCTTGAATGGCTGTTTGTGGATCCCTTCCCTCTGCAAGCTCTTCCNTTATTCGAGAGAAAATTAGAACGTTGGCATCAACGGCCATACCAATAGTCAAAACAATGCCTGCGATTCCTGGGAGAGTAAGTGTGGCTCCAAGCAATGACATAAAGCCTGTAATTAGAACAACGTTTGCGAACAAGGCTATGTTTGCTGCCAAGCCAAACCAGCGATAGTAAAAAACCATGAACAGCACTACCGATAAAAGACCGATAATAATAGAGCGAATACCCAGCTCGATATTTTCTTTTCCAAGGCTGGGTCCAACCGTTCTCTCTTCTACAAACTTCATTGGGGCAGCCAAAGCACCTGCCCTAAGCAATAGAGCCAGTTCACTTGCTTCTTGAGGTGAGCCCACTCCAGTAATTCTAAAACCTGTTCCAAGGACTGCTTGCACGGTAGCCAGACTGATAATATTTTTTTCAATATACGAGGATTGTTCAATAACCTCATCACCATTCTCATCGATAGTTAGAGTTGATTTATTTTTACGCTCAACAAATAAAACACCAAGCCTTCGACCAATATTTCCACTCGTAGCTTTTTGCATGGCGCGGCCACCTTGCATATCTAGTGAAATATTTACCTGTGCAAATCCACTCTCGTCAAATCCAGAGCTAGCATTGGTGACTCTCTCACCAGCAACGATAATATTTTTTTCTAGATAAGCTGAGCCCATTCTTTCATCTTGATAAGTAAATTCTTCTTTGCGTAAACGTGATGTTGTGGGAGCTGCTTCAAGCCTGAATTCTAAGTTAGCTGTTTTACCAATAATTTTTTTGGCTGCCGTGGTATCTTGAACTCCAGGAAGCTCAACAACTATTCTGCTGCTGCCTTGACGCTGAACAATTGGCTCAGACACACCTAGCTCATTAACTCTGTTTCGCAAGGTCATTAAGTTTTGACCTACCGCATAATCCCTAATTTCTTTAATAGCAGATTGAGAATATGAAATATCTACATTATTTCGAATGGTATTTGTTTGAATATCGTAGAGAGCTGTTCCAACCGCTGTAATATTATCATCGCCAAAAACTTTTAAGGCCTTGTTGTAGTCTTCGTCACTAGCAAAGCTAAAGCTCAGCTCTTTGTCTTTCTTCTGAGAGCTCTCAACATTAATACGATCATCTCTAAATTTCTTCCTGTACTGATTTAGCAAAGAATCAAGACGATTATCTAGAGCGCTTTCAATATCTACTTCTAGTAAAAAATGGACGCCACCAGATAAATCTAAACCAAGCTTCAGAGGGCCGCCTCCGATATCTCTTAACCACTGAGGTGTAGAGGGCTCGAGATTAAGGGCAACAATAGCTCTATCAAGTAAGATTCTTTGCAAGGCTGATTTCGCAGCAAGCTGATCATCAAAAGAAGAAAATTTAGCCACGATATTGTTGTCTTTTAACCCAATAGACTCGGATTGAATGCTCTTAGCACTTAAAATCTCAGTTACTTCGTTGAGCAGACCTTGATCGGCTGATTGCCCAGAATCTGTATAAGCAATTTGAATAGCAGGCTTGGCAGGATAAAGATTAGGCAAAGAATAGATAATTCCAACGGCTAATACTATTAATATAAAAGCGTGGGTTCCGATTGAAAATCTATTCATGGATATTATTAATCTATTGAGGCAATAGTGCCTTTAGGTAATGTATTAGCTATGGCTGTTTTTTGAAGTTTAAAAGTAATGTTTTCACTAACTTCAATTGAGACATAAGGGCCTTTAATTTCTTTTATGCGTCCAATAATTCCGCCTGCAGCTACAACCTCATCGCCTTTTTCAAGATCGTCCATCATAGTTTGAAGTGCTTTCATTTTTTTTTGTTGCGGTCTGATCGACATAAAATAAATGATCAGCAAAAAGCCTATAAAAAAAACAAAGATTGGGTCTCCAAATAAAAAAGATGGAGGTTGAGTTTGTGATTCGTCCATATAATCTCCCTAGATTAAATGCTTGGGTACTTCTAAATGACGCTTATTATAAAAGTCTTTTATGAACTTAGCGAATGAATCTGATGCAATTGACTCTCGAATATCGCTCATAAGAGATTGATAGTAATAAATATTGTGAAAACTATTTAATATTGAGCCCAACATTTCATTGGTTTTGTCTAAGTGGTTTAAATAAGCTTGGGAATAGTTCTGGCAAACTTTGCAATTGCATTCAGGATCAACAGGCTCCTCATTCTTCTTGCTCGGTGCATTTCTAATGTTTAATGCTCCATAAGAAGTAATCAGTTGCCCATTTCTGGCATTTCGGGTGGGAAGCACGCAATCAAACATATCTATACCATAAAATACTGCTTCTACTATGTCCTCTGGCTTACCAACGCCCATGAGGTAGTGAGGCTTATCAGCAGGGAGATGTGGCGCAAGATGATGCAGGATTCTGGTCTTATCCTCTTTGGGCTCGCCAACACTGAGTCCACCAATTGCTATGCCATCAAAGCCAATATTATTCAAGCCAGATAAAGATTCTAACCTAAGATCTTCATGCATACCGCCTTGGACAATTCCAAACAATGCAGATTCTGACTGATGGGCATTCATAGATCTTTGGGCCCATCTCATCGATAGCTCCATGGATTTTCTGGCTTCTTGATGCGTTGATGGATAAGGAGTGCATTCATCAAGCACCATAACAATGTCCGATCCAAGATTCTGCTGGATGCGCATGGAGTCTTCTGGGCTCATAAAATGTTTACTGCCGTCATAGGGCGACTGAAAGCTAATACCCTCCTCGGTAATTTTCGCGAGATCTCCCAAGCTCCAAACCTGGAATCCTCCAGAATCAGTGAGGATGGGTTTGCTCCAATTTGAGAATTTATGCAGTCCTCCCAGTTTTTTGATGAGCTCATCTCCTGGACGCAGCATTAAGTGATAAGTATTTCCTAGAATAATTTCAGCGCCTGTTGCTAAAATATTATCTACTTCTAGAGCTTTTACAGTCCCGTTGGTGCCCACAGGCATAAAGGCTGGAGTCTGAATGGAGCCTCTATCAAATTCTAGCTCTCCACTGCGGGCAAAACCTTCCGTAGCAGAGATTTTAAATTTCATGTTTTTTAAGAATCATGGCATCGCCATAAGATAAAAATCGATACTCTTTTTCAATTGCAAGCTGGTAAAGATCAATCATTTTTTCATAACCAATGAAGGCTGCAACTAACATCAGCAGCGATGACTTGGGCAGATGAAAGTTAGTGATCATAAGGTCAACTACTTTAAACTCATAGCCAGGATAAATAAACAACTGCGTCTCTCCTTTGTAAGGTTGGTAATCTTGCTGGCAAGCTGTTTCCAGTGCTCTGACCGAGGTAGTTCCAACTGCTATTACCTTGCCGCCTCTGGCTTTAGTCTGTTTTACTTGCTCGATTAAGACTGCATCTACCTCAATGAGCTCTTTGTGAATTTGATGCTCGGTAATTAATTCTGTTTTAACTGGTTGAAAGGTTCCAGCGCCGACTTGCAGATTGACATAGCCAATATCTATGCCCTTATTTTTAATCTCATTTAATAGCTGATCGTCAAAATGCATTCCTGCAGTGGGCGCAGCGACAGATTCTCTTTTTTTAGAATCAGCGTACACAGTCTCGTATCTTTCTTCGTCAATTTGCTCGGCTGAACGATGCATGTATGGCGGAAGCGGAATTTCACCATGTAATTGAAAAATATCTTGAGGGTCATGCTCCCAATCCAATACAAAGAAATTATCCTGCCTGCCTTTTATGGTTGCAAAGAATTTCTTGCCCTCAAAAGAAAAAACTAATTGAGTATTTTCCTTGGGTGTTCTTGAGGATTTTATTTGAGCTAATGTTTGGAAGTCTGATAAAAATCGTTCAAGAAAAATTTCTACTTTTCCACCAGTATTCTTTTCACCAAATAATCTTGCGGGGATCACAGAGGTTTTATTTACTACCAATAAATCTCCATGGTCCATGTAAGAAAGCACATCATGAAAATTTTTATGCTCGATGCCAGCAATACAAGCCAGCAACTTAGAATCCACTCTGTTTTCAAGGGGATATTGAGCAATTAAGTGCTCAGGTAAATCGTAATTAAATTTTTCAGTTTTCATTTAGGTGGGTAATTCTAAAAGATGTTGTTCTCGGCTACAATGATTCGCGTGCCCCATTGGCGGAACTGGTAGACGCGCGCGATTCAAAATCGCGTTCCTTCGGGAGTACCTGTTCGACTCAGGTATGGGGCACCATATTTTTACTGTTAATAGCTGCAATCAGTGTTTAATATTGAAAAAAGATAGTTTCTTGTTGTGCTTGCATCTTGCCAGCTGTCTGTTGTTGAGATCAAATCAAGGCAACCCAGATTATCAGCATTGATTGGCATTCCTTTGTATAAAGAATCTGTGGCATTGAAACCTTGATCTGGTCGATTTGGAAGAATAGCGTTTGATAGTGATTGAAAATTTCCAATGCCATCATTAATTGCGACATGGGCTCCATGCAAACTAGACTGAAAATCTCTTGTTGAATGAATAATATCTAGTGCGCCATCTAAATTCATATCCCGCACATAAATATTTCCCTCACCATGATGGCTGGTTGCTCTCTCTTGGTTGACAAAGCGCGCTGAGGTTTCGTCAACGAGCCCCCCGGACCCATCATTCATTAATACTTGAACATAGGCTCCTTCATAGTATGGGTCTGCCCTTGTAATACCAAGCACAACATCTACATAGCCATCATTGTTTAAATCTCCACCAGCAGCATGATTGTATTTAGTTTGATTGATGCCAAATGGACCAGGAGGTAAGGTATTTTTTTTCCAGTTTTGAATCTCTTTGGTGCCATCACTCAGTAGCACAAATCCCTCCTCGGGAAGCAGATCAAAATTTTGTCTATCATTGAAGTTCCAAAAAAGAATATCATCAAAGCCATCGTTGTTTAAATCTTCTAACAAACTGCTCATTGGGCTAGCATATTTATGATGCCAATCAAGATTTAGATGTGGGTGTATGGTGAAGTTGCCAGCACCATCATTGACCAACAACATATTGCAGGCAAAAAGATCCACATCGCCATCCCCATCAGGATCTCCTCCGCTTGCATCGTGAGCAAATCTACAAAGCTGCCCTAGACCATTATTCTCATCTTCAATATTAACTGAGCTCTCTTCAAACTTACCCAAGGAATTAGAAAGCAATAAAAAATGTGGGTATGGGTCAATGCCCCATCCTTTTCGTTGTGAAACAGAAAGACCCATTGAGCCAGCAAAAACATCATCCAAGCCATCTCCATTGAAATCATCTACCACAAGCCTGTATGCGAATGGGTGCTTTGGAGCTTCTGCAGAAACATACAGATTAGGGTCCTCTGCAAACCCGCCTTTTTGATCGTTTAAATAGATATTAACAGGGGCATAAATTTTTTTACTTTGATCTATGGTGTGAGGAAAGAGAGCCCAAGCAACTACAAAATCTTCATAACCATCGCCGTTAAAATCTCCTGTAGCCATGTTGTGAGCATCTTGCCCAAACAATTCATTCTCATATGTAACACAATCATTTTCTGTCGGGTAACACACTGTTGCTGAATATCTGTCTGTGATTTCAATTCCGCCTAACCCAATATCATGAACACTAAAATGCGGAGAAGATAGATACGAAATATTACTTGGATCAGGATTTGGAATGAATTCTGTTTGATTCCTTGTAACATTAAACATGAAATCCTTAGAGGTATTACATTCTGGTTTCACGGTGGTGTTAAGGGGAACAATGCCAAATTTAAAATCTTTGCTCTGACTATAAATTATGGGTGCTCTAAAATTAAAATTTAAGTAGTCTGAAGATCTCAACCATAATAAATCTTGGCTATAAACACCAAATAAACACCCTTCAATACTTGGGGCAATTTGTATTGACACTTCATCATAGCTTTCCAGTGCTGATGGCAAGCCATTCACAGAGAAAGTTAATTGGGTAGACTCTGGAACAAAGCCACCCCCGCCACCTCCACCGCACGAGGATATAAAAAAGACACAGCAGTAGATTAGAATTAAATTTCTTGAAATATTTTTATTGTGTTTAAATATCATTTTTTAAAGCCATTATCATTATATTACGTAGCTTAAAAAAATGAGTAATTTAAATTCATATAATCGAATAGTCATTAAGATAGGCTCTGCTGTGCTGGCTAATCCTAATGGTAAGGTCAATCAAACTGTCTTGGCCGCTATCAGCGAAGACATAGCTTGGTTATTAAAAAAAGGTAAAGACGTCTTGGTTGTATCTTCTGGAGCTATTGCTCTTGGTCGAAAAAATATTAACTTGCCAGAGAACTTAAGCCTTCCAGAATCCCAGGCAATGGCAGCACATGGTCAAATTGAGCTAATGTCAGCCTGGAAAAAACATCTCAATAAGTACTCTATCGTTATAGGGCAAATACTCTTAACTCCCAGGGACACTGAATTAAAGATTTCTTCTAAAAATGCAAAACAAACTATAGAGAAGCTATTAGAAGTTGGGTGTCTTCCAATTATTAACGAGAACGACACCACTGCCACTGATGAAATTAAATTTGGTGATAATGACTTGTTGGCCGCCAAAGTTGCAAAGCTTGTTAAGGCAGATTTACTTATCATTCTGTCTAGCGTGAATGGCTTATATGACTCTGAGGAAGCAGTAAAAACTCAAAAATCTGAAGCTTTGGTTAAAGAAGTAACAAAGATTAGCTCTAAGATAAAAAAAATGGCTGGTCAGGCAAGCAATATGGGCAAAGGTGGCATGATCTCCAAGATAGAAGCTGCTGAAATTTGTTTTAAAAATAAATCTGACATGGTTATTGCCTCTGGAATTAGAAATAAACCAATTAGAAGTTTGAATGGAAAAGGTAAAGCAACTTGGTTTGTCAAAAGATAAAATGGATCTCGAGCAAGAATTAAATGAAATGGGGGGAAAAGCAAAGGCAGCAAGTGCAGTCTTAAATACTGCGCCCTCTATCCAAAAAAATAGTTTCTTTGATTTCGCTATTAAGGAGATCAAGTCAGATCAAGAACTAATACTAATGGCAAATCATCAAGATGTAGCTCAAGCCAAAGATGCTGGAAAAGACGCTGCATTTATTGATAGGTTGGAGCTAAACCATGATCGCCTAAAAGGCATATGTGCAACATTGGAAGAAATAAAGCTATTCCCTGATCCTGTAGGCAAGATTTTAGCAAACTGGGACAGGCCTAATGGTTTAAATATTTCAAGGGTATCAACCCCACTTGGAGTGATTGGCATAATATTTGAAAGTCGACCTAATGTTGCAAGTGATGCTGGAGGTCTTTGTTTAAAATCAGGTAATGCGGTTATTTTACGAAGTGGCAAAGATGGCCTAAGGTCAGCATCAGCTCTAGTCACTGCAATGCAAAAAGCACTACTTAAAGCCGGCCTACCCAAAGAATCTATTCAGATTGTGCCTTCAGAAAATAGAGAAGCAGCTACTTTAATGCTTGAAGGTTTAAATGGATCCATTGATGTGATTGTTCCCAGGGGCGGTAAAAGTCTTGTTGCTGAAGTAGAAAAGTCAGCAAAAGTCCCAGTTTTTGGTCACTTAGAAGGTATATGCCATGTCTATGTTGATGAGCATGCAGATTTAAAAAAGGCACTTGAAATATGTATTAACGCAAAAATGCGAAGAACTGGAATTTGTGGGGCAGCTGAAACCATCTTATTGCATCAAAAAATTGCAACATCGTTTGGACCTGATCTTATTGCAAAACTATCCTCTCTTAATTGTGAGGTCAGGGGTTGCAAGAAAACACTATCACTTGATCAATACGTAATTCCGGCAACAGAAAAAGATTGGTCAACAGAATATCTTGCTCCAATTGTTAGCATTAAAGTGGTTGATGATGCCGAAGAAGCAATTAGACACATCAGTGCATATGGAACTGGGCATACTGAATCTATAATTAGCGAAGACCTGAAAGCTCAAAATCAATTTACAGCCTCGATCGATAGTGCAATCGTTATGATTAATACTTCCACGCAATTTGCCGATGGCGGTGAATTTGGATTGGGTGGTGAAATTGGAATAGCAACAGGAAAATTTCATGCTAGAGGCCCTGTAGGCTTAGATCAACTTACCAGCTTCAAATATATAGTATCTGGAGATGGTCAAATTAGATCGTAAGCATTAGTTATAAAGGCCAGATTTATTATGGGCTTTTTTATATGTACACATCAAACCTGGTTGTTTTTCCCGAGACTTGGTAGTTAATACTAGGATTAAATGGTTCTGCTTTAATTGGTCTTTTTACAATCATTTTGTTGACTGGCATTAACTGCAGCACCTCAAAGTCCATTTGGGGTTCATTGCTAATTTGCTCGACCTCTAAAATCTTTGATAAGTATTCTAGTTGGCCTGAGCCAAGCGCAGATTTTTTTGAAGGTGGGTACATTGGATCGTAGTAAATTACATCAAAGTCATCTGCATTTTGAACAAACGAGCAAGCATTGCCATGAATTAAGCTAAAGTTTTTAAAAAGTTCGTTATGAGTTTCTTTACTTCTATTGACAGCATCTTGCAAAAGAAGAAAAAGTATCTTGCTCTGCTCAATGGCAGTAACGTGATGGCCCAGAGTCAAGAATAATAAAGAGTCTTGTATCAAGCCTGCAGTGCAATCAAGTATCTTTAGAGGTTTATCAGACTTGCCCAGCGCTTTTTTAATTAGCTTTTCATGGTCTGCTCTCTTAAGACGCCATCCACTCGAACCAGTTTGAAAATCAAGATTAAAAGGATTCTTGGCTCTTGCCTCTGGATGAAAAAAAGAGAGACCTGACTCCCCAAACACTAAATGAGCTCGGTCATTTTTGATGGGTCCGCTGCAGGCGCTCATGCCTAAAAAATTGGCTATATCTTGTGCCTTGTCTTTGTATATTTCTGAAGT
>JGI26254J51713_1000856_pt1 | contig 11668 bp, 13 predicted proteins | sample SaaInlV_120m_DNA_3_FD_51713 | JGI IMG/M metagenome (IMG submission 51713)
GCAAGGCGCTCATCAACTGAAAATATTATTTATTCAGACTGGAAAAGAGATAATTTCTGGAGAGCCGTGAAATCATGTATTGGCGATTCAGATAGAATTGGAATGGAAGCAGATCATCTTACCATAGTTCAACAATCAAAGTTGAATGAATTTTTAAGCCCAAATAAAATTGTAGATGTTGCTCCTGCTTCTATGAAGCAGCGTATGATTAAATCAAATGATGAACTTGAATTAATTCGTCAAGGCGCAAGAATAGCTGATGTTGGTGGCTTTGCTATTCATGATGCAATAAGTGTGGGCGCACGTGAAATTGACATAGCTATGGCCGGTCGAGATGCAATGGAGTTTGAAATTGCCAAATCTTTTCCACACTCTGAACTGAGGGATACTTGGGTATGGTTTCAATCTGGGGTAAATACTGATGGGGCACACAACCCAGTTACAACACGGAAATTAGTAGAAGGAGACATACTATCTCTTAATACATTTCCAATGATATCAGGATATTATACAGCTTTAGAAAGAACACTATTTATTGGTGAACCAAATAAAGAAAGTTTAAAAGTTTGGGAAGCTAATATAGAGGCTCACGAACTTGGCATATCACTAATCAAAGAAGGTGCTACTTGTTCTGGAATAACTGCAGAAATTAACTCTCTTTTTGAAGAAAAAAATCTATTGCAATATCGTAGCTTTGGATACGGGCATTCTTTTGGTGTCCTGTCACATTATTATGGACGCGAAGCTGGGTTGGAACTCAGAGAAGACATCGATACAGAGCTTACATCTAATATGGTAGTATCAATGGAACCTATGATAACAATTCCAGACAATAATACAGCCGGTGGTGGTTATCGCGAACATGATATTTTGGTACTGCATGATGGTGGTGTTGAAAACATCACAATGTTTCCGTACGGCCCAGAACACAATATTGTTAATTGTTAAACATTTTGGCGCGTGATCTACGCGCCAAATATCTCTCTCTCAATACAGTATAAATACCAGTCATGATTACAATACTTGCCCCAAGCANTGTCAAAAAATCTGGTCGTTCATTGAAAAACAAAAATCCAATAATTATTGCGAATAATAAACGAGAATATCGAAATGGTGTTACAACTCCAGCTTCGCCTATACGTGTTGATGCGACAATACAATAATATCCAATAACACCAAATATTATACCACCCAATACAAAATAAATTTGATTTTTGTCTAAACCAACAATTTTTTGATCACTTAAAAAAATTAAAATACCACCAGCGATTATCAATGATGCAAAAGCCTGAAAAGAAACAATTGTAGACGGCACATTCATTGGTAACTTTCTAGTAATCAAATCACGAACAGTAACAAATAATACTGCAATAAGAACATAACCTACATTTGGATCAAAAGAATTCAGTCCTGGTCTAATTATAATTAAAACACCTATAAGACCTACAATTATTGCCAACCATCGACGCCACCCAACTGCTTCACCCAAGAATAGTGCAGCGCCCATTGTAATTACTAATGGAGTTGCTTGAAAAACAGCAGCAACAGTCGAAAGTGGAATAAGTGTCAAAGACGTAATGAATGCTATGGCTGCTATTCCTTCGGCAAATTGACGAATTAACATACCTTTTGACCAAAAGATCTTTGCAGTAAGCTTATACCCTTTGCTTTTTGCCATTAGCGCAAATACTAAACTACTTCCAAAGCCCAATGTAATTAAAATCTGTCCTGTTGATAAATTCACAGAAAGCTTTTTCATGAATAAATCTTCCATTGTGAAGCCAGCCATAGCTATCAACATCAATAAAATACCTTTGAAATTATTCATAAATTACTTTCAGGAAAATTGTGTGGAACATGTTTTAATTATAATTATTATAATCACAAGTCTCATTGACTGGCCATCACAATTATAAACAGCTATAGGCATCTTTATGTTAGATGAACGAAAAGAAATCCATCCCCTTTTTGAAGGTGCNCCAAGCACAATAGATTTTAAAAAATTACGAAAAAGGATCATCCGCCAAACTCGTGAAGCCATAGAGCAGTACGGAATGGTAGAGCGTGGGAAAAAATGGTTAGTTTGCTTATCAGGCGGGAAAGATAGTTACACTCTGTTGGCAGCTCTAACTGAACTTCAATGGCGTGGTTTGCTACCTATTGAAATCCTTGCTTGTAACCTTGATCAAGGGCAGCCAAATTTTCCAGCAACAGTATTACCAGAATTTCTAGAAAAAATGGGGGTACCTAATAGAATAGAATATGAAGATACTTATTCTATTGTGAAAGAAAAAGTTCCTGCCGGGCGTACTTACTGNGCAATGTGTTCAAGACTTCGTCGAGGCAACCTATATCGCATAGCTCGNGAAGAGGGCTGTTCAGCAGTAGTTCTGGGCCACCATAGGGACGATATGCTGGAAACTTTTTTTATGAATTTATTTCATGGTGGTCGGTTAGCAACAATGCCACCAAAATTGGTAAACGATGAAGGTGACTTATTTGTATACAGACCTCTTGCTCATGTAGCAGAAGCTGATTGTGAGAAATTTGCAAAATCTTTAAATTATCCAATTATCCCATGTGATTTATGCGGCTCTCAAGATGGCCTACAAAGACAACAAGTTAAAGCTATATTGGATGAATGGGAAAAAAACTCACCTGGTAGACGGCAAGTTTTGTTCAAGAGTTTAACAAATGCACGCCCTAGTCACCTCTTGGATGAAAAACTTTTTGATTTTAATGGCCTTGTCAGGCCAAATCCTGCAGAAGATAAATAGCAATTCCCTTGACCTTTTGCTCAATAGTCTATTGAACAAGCTCAAATTAAAATTACTATTATTTGGGCCATAAAATGCAAGACGACAACAATAAAAACATGATTTTAGCTAGTGTGCTTTCAATGCTAGTGCTTTTAACTTGGTTCTATTTCTTTCCACAAGAAGACTATCAACCAGTGGCAACTAATCAGATTACTGCATCCGAAAACGGTATCGCAGCTGCGCCAACGGCAGGAAATGGTATTGCATCCGCTCCAGCTATTACTACAACAGTAGCAGAAACTCGTGAAATAGCCTTAGAAAAAACCAAACGAGTAGAGATAAGGTCAAACCGTATCAAAGGTTCATTATCTTTGACAGGCGCTCGCATAGATGACCTAAAATTATTAGATTATAATGTAAAATTAAATGATACATCCGAAAAAGTAACACTTCTTTCTCCGGCAGGAGGCCCTTCTGCTTATTATATTCTTCATGGGTTTTCACCCGCAGGTTCATTAGATTTTGACGATGTTCCAACTGCTACAACCATTTGGTCAGTTGAAAATGGTAATATATTAACACCTAATTCATCAGTTACTTTAAAATGGGACAATAGCAACGGCTTGGTTTTTTATAGAAAAATTGAAGTTGATGATGACTATATGTTCACTATAACACAAAGTGTTCAAAATAATACAAATGCAAACATTTCATTAGCCCCATACGGTTTAATTGCACAAAAAGGTCCAATTGCCAGGGCTGCTTATGGGCGCCAAGAAAGCTCAAAAAACGGCGTATANATTTTACACGAAGGTATTGTTCTTCAGACTGGCTCATCACTAGAAGAAATAGATTATAGCGATATGCCNGACGAAGATTTTTCATCATCCGAACGTGCAAACTTAAAAGTTGTAGACTCTACTAAGAAGGGTTGGATTGGCTTTACAGGCAAGTATTGGATGACAACATTAATCCCTGATAACTCAGCATTTAAAGCAGTATCAAAGTACACAGAAGGTGCTGACAGATATCAAGCAGAGGCACGTCAAGAGACCATACAAATACTTGCTGGACAAAGAAGAGACGTTCAATCTAGACTATTTGCTGGTGCGAAAGAGTATGCAACAATTCAACACTATGGTGATAAAGAAGGTGTTACTGACTTTGTTGATAGTATTGATTGGGGAATGTTCTTTTTTATAACTAAACCAATGTTTGCGTTACTACATTTTTTAAATGGGTTAATAGGTAACATGGGGTGGGCAATTATTGCTCTGACACTAATTATAAAAACTATATTATTCCCACTGGCATATAAATCATTTGTATCAATGGCACGTATGAAAGAATTACAACCAGAAATGGAAAAGCTTAAAGAAAAGCATGGTGAAGATCGTCAGGCTATGCAAAAAGCGACAATGGAAATGTACCGAACTAAAAAGGTAAATCCTGCTGCTGGNTGTTTGCCAATTCTTTTACAAATACCCATCTTCTTCTCNTTATATAAAGTTATTTTTGTAACTTTAGAACTACGTCACGCTCCTTTTATAGGTTGGTTGAAGGACTTATCNGTCCCAGATCCAAGTTCACTGNTGAATTTATTTGGATTGATGCCTTGGGATGCACCAGGTCCAAATAGTTTCTTTGTTATTTTATCAATTGGTGTTTGGCCAATATTAATGGGCATAACAATGTGGTTACAACAAAAATTAAATCCTGCCCCGACTGATAAAACTCAAGCGATGATTTTTGCTTGGATGCCTTGGGTATTTATGTTTATGCTCGGCGGCTTTGCGTCTGGATTAGTAATATATTGGGTTGCAAACAATACACTTACATTTATGCAGCAATATACAATTATGAGAAGCCAAGGAGTTAATCCTGATATTTTAGGAAATATGTTCAAGCGCTTCAAAAAAGAAGAAACATAATGGGTTCTGTCGCTAATTTATGGCGGCACCCCATAAAAGGCGTTGGGCGCGAAGANCTAAGGAATGTGACTTTAGAAAGTGGGCGATGTATGCCTATGGACCGGAATTGGGCAATTGCTCATGAAAACTCTAAAGTAAACTTCCAAAATCCAGAATGGGCGTCCTGTCTGAATTTTGTAAGAGCGGCTAGTAACTATGAGCTGATGGCCATATCTTCTTTTTTAAACGAAGAATCAGGACTAATCACACTCAAGCACCCAAAACTAAACGACTTAACCATCAACCCAGATGTAGACAGCAATAAACTTGTTAATTGGCTTATTCAGATATGTAATCCAAATCGTTCATTACCTTTAAGAGTTTTTAAAACTAACAGAGGAATTACAGACACATCCGCACAAACAATTTCAATTCATACTAATTCTACTTTGGAAGACCTTTCAAAAAGTATGAATAAACCTTTAGACCAAAGATGCTTTCGTGGAAACATATGGCTAAATGGAGAAGCCGCTTGGTCTGAATTTGATTGGATAGGTAAAGTAATTCGTATTGGGACTGCTGAAATAGAGATTATAGAACCAATTGAGCGCTGCATGGCTACGACACTAGATCCTGAGACAGCTATTTCGAATGCAGATACATTAAACACACTCAACACAGTATATGGGCATCAAAATTTTGGTGTGTTTGGTATTGTTTCAAAATCTGGCTATATTAAAATCAATGATAAGGCGGAATTAGTTTAATGGAAATGCAATATACTATCACAGAAAATGCAACTCCTGATGAGGCCGAGCAAGGACGGTTATTGTTTTCACAACCTACAGATTTTTTAAAAGGTGTTGTAGGAATGGATGGCATGCCACCAGCTGACAGGATGGAAGTTTGCTTCGCAGGGCGTTCAAATGTAGGGAAATCAAGTTTAATTAATGCACTAACTGGTCGGAAATCTTTAGCTCGAACATCTAATACGCCAGGGCGCACCCAAGAGATAAATTTTTTCACTTTGAGTGAAAGCCATTATTTGGTGGATGTACCAGGATATGGTTTTGCAAATGCACCTTTACCTGTAGTTAAAAAATGGCAAACTTTATTGAAAGCGTATTTATCAGGCAGAGCTTCATTGAGGAGAGTATTTCTACTCATAGACTCGCGACACGGCGTAAAATCAGTTGATGAGGAAATTATGGAATTATTAGGTAGATCAGCTGTAACTTTCCAAGTCGTTTTGACAAAGTCAGACAAACCAAAAAAAAATGATCTGGAAAAAGTCATTTCTGAAACTGGCAGAATTGTAGCTAAATATCCTGCAGCTTATCCAGAATTTGTTTTAACATCTTCTGAAAAGGGTGATGGAATTCCAACTTTAAGGCACATTATTCGTACTTTAATCTAAATCAATATATTTAAATTCTCTTGGCGACAGCTAATTTCCTAGTTAAAGATAACCAAACAAAAGGTTGTTATGATTATGGAGAAGTCGCAAGCTATGGAACGTGATTCAATTGCTACAGCAAGAATGTTATCAGAAGCCTTACCCCACATTCAAAGACATGATGGCTCTATTGTTGTATAAAATTAGGTGGCCATGCAATCTCAAGTGATGAAGCAATGGCAAGTTTTGCAAGAGATATTGTATTAATGCATCAATGCAATTTAAAACCAGTCATTGTTCATGGTGGTGGCCCTATGATCAATGATATGCTTGAAAAGCTTAATATTGAGACTAAATTTGTCAAAGGTAAACGCGTAAGCACACCTGAAACAGTGGATGTTGTAGAAATGGTTCTTTCCGGAAAAGTGAATAAAACAATAGTACAGGCGATTAATAACCAGGGTGGAAAAGCTGTGGGTTTGTCTGGAAAAGATGCAAATTTGTTGCAATGTAAACAAGCAGATAAATCACTTGGTATGGTTGGTGAACCATTCTGTGTGAATGCTGATGTAATTCATTCTTTAATAGAAAATGATTTCATACCAGTAATAGCCCCTTTAGGCACAGGCGAAGATGGAGAGACTTACAATGTTAACGGAGATACAGCTGCGGGCGCGATTGCAGGTGGCCTAAAGGCAGATAGACTTCTTTTACTTACTGATGTTGATGGCGTGAAAGATAANGAAGGTGATGTTCTTACAAATCTTACTGCAAACCAAGTCAACACAATGACTAAAAATAATGTTATTGTTGGAGGAATGATTCCAAAAACTCAGACTGCACTTGATGCAATATCTGATGGAGTTAGAGCAGTTGTAATCATGGATGGTCGTGTACCTAACGCATGCTTATTAGAACTATTTACTGATCACGGCGCAGGATCCATGATACGCGCATAATTCAAAGGTTAACATGTCAGATATTACAATACGTTTAAGTTTTTTCCTGGGGATTCTATTTATACTTATAATAGCCGAAATATTGTTGCCAAAAAAAACCCGCATTCATAAACGAAAAGATCGTTGGATCACTAATGGTTTAATTACAATTATAAATACCGTATCAATTAATATTGTAAATATACTCATTACTTTTGTTGCAGTTCTAGCAGCAATAGATGTTTCAAATGGGAATTGGGGTCTTTTCAATATAATCAATTTTCCATCGTGGTTAGAAATATTACTTATAGTAATTATTTTGGATCTTGTAATTTGGGCCCAACATTACTTAAGCCATAGAATTCCATTTATATGGCGATTTCATAGAATGCACCATACAGATCGAGATCTGGATGTGACTACAGCAGTTCGTTTTCACCCTTTTGAAATTATTTTTTCCATGTTTATAAAAATAGCTTCAATTTACTTACTTGGTGCAAGTGCCATTGCAGTAATAATTTTTGAAATTATTTTAAATGGGATGGCGATGTTTAACCACGCGAACCTGAGGATTCCTCATCAATTGGAAACTATTTTAAGAAAATTTATTGTAACACCAGATCTTCATAGAATACATCATTCTGTATATAAGGATGAACATAACAAAAATTATGGGTTTTCATTATCAATTTGGGATAAAATATTTAGATGCTATTTAGAGCAGCCTCGTGACGGTCATAAAGATATGAAACTTGGCTTAAAGTGGCAAGATAATAAACCAACAAAACTAGGCTGGTCACTTTGGATCCCATTCAAAAAATTATAAAACTTTCAGATATTGAAGCTCATGCTAAAATAAATGGATTAGAAGTTTCAGGCTCTTTTCATAAAAATTTTAAACAAACTATAATACTATTAAGTCCTGCATATAATTTTTGGCCCATATTCAAGAAAAGTGATGAATATCATCAAAAAATAATAGATCCTATAGATACATGGTCAAAAAGAGTAATTTCAAATATTGCAATTAAGGTTTCTGCTGAGCCTAAATTTCCTTTTGGGAAAAATTTTGGTGCCCCTTTTTTTGAGTGGGCAAAATTATCTGGTGAAGCATGGGACTCTCCCATTGGTATGTTGGTTCATAGTAAAATGGGACTAATGGTAAGCTATCGTGGCGCATTAATATTTGACCAAAAGATTAAATTAAGAAAAAGGTACCCCGAAAAGCCATGTATTAAATGTATCAAAAAACCCTGTATAAATGCATGTCCAATAGATGCCTTAACTCCAGAAGGTTATGACATTCAAAGTTGTTATGATTTTTTAGATACTAATAGAGGAGAAAACTGTATGACAAACTCGTGCAAAGTAAGAACTTCATGCCCAATTTCAGTTGCAGTAAAATATAATTCAGAACATAGTCTCCTACATATGAATGCTTTCAAAGGAATTAAATGAAAAGGCTAATACTAACTCGCCATGCAAAATCTGGATGGGAAAATTTAGAACATACAGACTTTCAACGGACACTAAATGAACGTGGGTTGGAGGCTTGTGGTCTTATAGGTCATTGGCTGTCTTCTAATAATTACATCCCGAAAGAAGCTTTTTCGTCTACCGCAACTAGATGTATTCAAACTTGGGAAACCATTAATTCAAAAATAAATAGTAATGCAAAAGTTTCTTACACCAACGATCTATATCATTCATCACCAAATATAATTTTGAATTGCCTCAATTCAGCTACTGAAGATGTTGTATTTTTAACTGCACATAATCCAGGAATTGGTGAATTTGCAGAAAAAATATGTAAATCTCCTCCAATTCATTACAGGTTTTTAGGATACCCATCTGGCGCTACTACTGTAGTTGACTTCAATGTATCAAGTTGGCGTCAATTGAAATTTTCTTCTGGTGATCTTATGGATTTCGTTATTCCCAGTGAACTTAAATAAAACTTTGAAAGATCAGTTTTGACCAAAAAAACAATTTTAATAACAGGATGTTCTACAGGAATTGGGTACGATGCTGCCCATACTCTATTACAAAAAGGTTGGCGGGTTTTTGCAACTTGCCGCCTAGAAGAAGACTGCATAAGACTTCGAAATGAAGGCCTTGAGAGTTTTACTCTTGATTATTCATGTGAGAAAAGCGTTCAAGCCGCGGTAACTGAAACACTCAAGCGAACTAATGGTACGTTGGATGCTTTATATAATAACGGAGCATATGCTATACCAGGGTTAGTGCAAGATATACCGAGAGAAGCTTATAGAGCAATTTTTGAGGTTAATCTTTTTGGCTACTTTGATCTTATAAATAAAATTCTACCTATTATGCAAGATCAAGGTCACGGTAGAATTATAAATTGTTCATCAATATTAGGTTTTACAGCTATAAAGGCTCGGGGAGCATATAATGCGACAAAGTTTGCCATGGAAGGTTTGACAGATACTTTAAGATTAGAACTTGGAAAGTCTCCTATTAAAGTTATCTTAATTGAACCAGGTCCTATTACTGCAAATATTCGAATTAATTCTCAACAACATTTCGAAAAATGGATTAACTGGAAATCCTCGAGAGATATTCTCTTTTATGAAAAAAAATTAATCCCAAGATTATATTCTACAACAAATACTCTTGATTTTGGCCAGTTACCAGCATCTGCAGTTACTCAAAAAATAATTCATGCACTTGAGTCAAAACGCCCACCTCCTAGGTATTATGTAACAATGCCTACTTTTATAGCCGGAGTCTGTAATAGGTTATTTTCAACGCGCGTATTAGACTGGATCAAATCTAAACTTTAAAAATATAGACTTCATATAGCGTCGAGCTAAATCATAAAAAAAAGGATTATGTTTATGGACTNTCTTTATATAATTGTTGTTATTGCAATACTGGCAGTACTAATTGTGCTCATGGTTGGACTTGGCGGATTTACTACAGGCGGAAATTTCAATCGTAAGTATGCCAATAAATTAATGAGGTGGCGCATTATCTTACAAGCCATAGCGATTGGTTTAATTTTATTATTTATTGCATTAAAAGGTAGTTAAAAAAATGGTTACATTAAATAAAATATATACAAAAACAGGTGATTCTGGAGAAACTGCTTTAGGCAATGGGCAACGCGTTGGCAAACAATCCTTACGTGTAAATGCATATGGTACTGTTGATGAAACCAATGCAACGGTTGGATTAGCAAGGCTATATTCAAGCGAAAATATAGATACTGGTTTAAAAATGATCCAAAACGATTTGTTTGATTTAGGCGCTGATTTGTGCCGCCCAGATATGGCCAACGACGCAGATGCAGAATACCCACCGTTACGTGTTGCTTCGTCACAGGTTGAACGTTTAGAAACTGAGATTGACAGTATGAACAAAAACCTTTCGCCCTTAAAAAGCTTTATTTTACCTGGTGGATCTCAGCTAGCTGCACATCTACATTTATGCAGAACTATATCACGAAGAGCGGAAAGAATCTGTGTAGAACTAGCAACGCTAGAAGATATTAACAAAGATGCGGTTAAATATCTAAATCGTTTATCAGATTGGTTTTTTGTTGCTGGCAGAGTTGCTAATAATAATGGTGCAGATGATATATTATGGGTACCCGGCGCAAACAGATAACAGTCTGAGTCTTGGAAATTCTCTAAATAGTATATTATGTGATAAAGAAGTTTACACCTAACGCGGCGTAATAATGACTTAAACTGTCTATTTTGCACTTTTCGGCACATACTAATAAAGATACAAGACTCTTGATAATTACAAATAAATAAATTCCGATGATTTAGGAGAAATGCATATGAAAGTGTTAGTTCCCGTTAAACGTGTAATTGACTACAATGTAAAAGTTCGCGTTAAAGCTGACGGAAGCGGTGTTGATCTTGCAAACGTTAAAATGTCCATGAACCCATTTGATGAGATCGCAGTAGAACAGGCTATTCGTTTAAAAGAAGCTGGCAAGGTTGATGAAATTATAGCCGTATCAATTGGCGTTAAGCAATCTCAAGAAACATTGCGAACTGCTCTTGCAATGGGCGCAGATCGTGCAATTTTAATTGAAGCAACAAGTGATGTTCATAACGATATAGAGCCTTTATCAGTAGCAAAACTGCTAAAGGCAGTTGTAGATGAAGAGCAACCTCAGCTAGTGCTTTGTGGTAAACAAGCAATAGATAATGATATGAATGCTACCGGGCAAATGCTTTCAGCGTTATTAGGATGGTCACAAGCGACTTATGCATCAGAGCTTGATGTAGATGGAGATGCTGCGGTTGTAACACGTGAAGTTGATGGCGGTTTGCAAACAATAAAAATAAAAATGCCTGCAGTTATTACAGTAGATCTACGATTAAATGAGCCTCGATATGCTTCTTTACCAAATATAATGAAAGCAAAGAAAAAACCTATGGACGAAAAAATCCCATCAGATCTTGGCGTAGATATAACACCTAGATTAACAGTTGTATCAACTTCAGAGCCAGCTGAAAGAGCCGCTGGTGTAAAAGTGTCTAGCGTAGCTGAATTAATTACAAAACTTAAAGATGAAGCGGGGGTTATATAATGGCCGTACTTTTACTAGCAGAAATCGTAGGTGGTGAAATATCCATAGATCAAACTGGAAAAGCTTTAAGCGCAGTCAAAAAATTAGGTGAT
>JGI26254J51713_1000864_pt1 | contig 11596 bp, 16 predicted proteins | sample SaaInlV_120m_DNA_3_FD_51713 | JGI IMG/M metagenome (IMG submission 51713)
TTGATGATCTTTTTGACCATTTCTTTAACCAATTGAGGTGTTAATTCATTTAAACGCTTATCAATAATCGTTTCTATTTTAGATACAATATCCGTACCTACTTTGTGAGAATCCAGTCCCTGCTTCAAGACATCTTTAAAACGCTCAGACTCTACCATTTCACGCAATGTAGTTCTCATTTTTTCTATAAAGGGTACTCTCAATGAAATAAGCGCCTGCTCTCCGCCCATCATTTGTAACATTGCGCCAAAAGAAGACTCCATTATGGAGGTCACTAACCCTTTATAAATTTTGTCATAATCAATGGCGTTCAATAGTGGGTCGATATTTAAAACATGGCTACCCTGCTGTTCCTCCGCTTCAATAAACTGTTCAACATTCTCTAGAGTAAAAAACTGCTTCATCATTAATTCTTTAATCGCTAGCTTAAATTCATCAAAACGATTAGGAATTACTCCAGAACCATATAAAAATGGCACTTTCTCAAACAACATATGAATCGCTAACCAGTTAGTGATTGCACCTGAGAGTGCGAAAAAGCCAATAGATTTTATCAAATCAGGTTCAAAAGGATATAAATAACCAGTAATAATAATCAAAACAGCAACTAAATTAGTTAAAACACTCTTATTAAGAATAAGCTTCATTGTTTTATCTTTCTTATTTTTTTAATAGCGAATTGGGAAATATTGGATTTCAATCAGCAACGCCTTCCTTATATTAAGTCTTCAAAAATAAAATTCTTGAATCTCTATTTCTACTTTTAATTATTTTCCAATACAATTTTCCCAATATGCTTATTGGTTGCAAATAGAGCGTGTGCTTCATTCGCTTGATCAAAACTAAATTTTTTTTCATGAAGAAGTGGGTTAACCGATCCCTCATCTATCCATTTGGCGACATTATTCAACACAAAGCCATGATGGGCTCGACCTTTTCCTGTAAGCATTGGTAAAAGCATAAATACTAAATGTAAACTTAGCCCCTTCATATGCATCGGTGTTAGGTCATGCTTATTACTGCCTATAATACTGATCACTTGACCACTGACTTTAGCAGCTTCTAGAGATTTATCGAGGTTGTCTGCTCCAATGGTATCGAATACAGCATCAAAACCTTTGCCTTTAGTAAGACGCTGAGTATAGTCCTCAACTTTTTCATCACGATAGAAAATAACATCCTCTGCTCCGAGGCCTCTAGCGATTTTTGCTTTCTCTTCAGAAGATACTGTTGTTGCGACACGAGCACCATGTTGCTTAGCAAGTTGTATAGCAATATGACCCACACCACCTGTTCCACCATGAATAAGAACATGATCTTCCTTTTTTACATGCGCACGGTCAAATAACCCTTCCCATGCGGTAATAGTCACAAGTGGTAATGCCGCAGATTCAGAAAAACTCAGTGATTTTGGTTTCAAAGCAATCAAATTACTATCTGCTAGCATGAAATCAGCTAATGCACCTTCAATATTTCCTGCTTCCCCCTGTAACCCTCCAGCACAACCGTAAATTTCGTCACCCGTTTTAAAGGCAGTTACTCCTTTTCCCACTTCTGTTATGACCCCAGACACATCCATATGAAGGATTCCAGGTAAGGCAGGATTATTCCCAAGTCACATTTAAGGAGCTTATGGTCAACGGGGTTAAGACTTGAGGCTTTCACCTCAACAACAACATGCCCTTGTTTTGCACTAGGTTTACTAACTTCTTCTCCAATAAATTTTGCAGCATCTCCGTACTCATGAACCCTATAGGCTTTCATTGCTCAACTCTCCTAAGTATTCTTATTTATTATTCATCTAAGGATGGTTTCTTTTGTATATTTTGGAAGGGGGAACGAGAATACTACATTTTTACTACTATAGTGATTGAAGAGAAAACCCTTAATTGATTTGCCATAGAGTATCCCAAAAAATCCCTACAAATATATCCTGCTAATTAAGGATATATTTTTGTTTTTAAGATTTTAGTTTCTGCCATACATAATAGCCAGACCCAATAAAGAGAAGTATCAAATAGAACCCATATTCGATTATCACTTGATATAGGGATACTTTAATGAATAGGATTATTAAAGGCCACAAAAAGTAAAGACCTCCAATAAAAATGCATAAAAAAATAAAAAATTTAATATTCAAAATTTAATACCTATTCCAAATAATATTTTCACGGTTATAATTAACAACTATTACAATCTAGCCCTCTAATTATCGAGAGTCGTGTGAGGCTAAAAGTAGAAAGCCCTTTGATATGGATGTATAAATAGTAAAACAAACTCCAAATATTTAGAATTTTATTTAAATAATTGTCGTGCGATTATCGTCTATATAAATGATAATCGGTATTACTTTTCTGCTTTTTTTATCTGTTATATAAATTTGACTGTAAATGTTTTGACACTTTGATTCATGAAGTTCCCGTTAGAAAATTACAAAAAAACTATCTTTAAGCATATGGGTAAATCAATCTACTTTAGCCTTTACGAAAAAATCCCGGATTATTGTGTGCGAATATATCAAAGTGGTGATTGGACTCTCAGTAATGGAGTAAACCTTGAAGTTAGCATAATTGGTAAGAGCCATCGAGTGATAAGTCGTAAAGGAAATGACTGTCTCACTGAATTCATTACCTGTTTCGATCATGATTTACCTGAGAACTCTTTAGAGACTAAATATTTAAAGCCGGGTATCATTCATCACCAAGAATATCGATATGGTGACCTAAAATACCGAGTTAATGTCGAACATACCTCCCAGGTTTTTAATTCTATGGAGGATTATACTGGTTTTTTAGGTGATGTTCCTCTTTCAGATACCTTGACTCATGTNTTTACTAGTATTTCGGAAGAATCTGGGGTGCCTCTGCCTTTTACTGGTTTGAANTTAAGCTCGGAAACAAATACCTTTTATACTGTTCACACATACCCGGAAATTGGTATTTCCATTATAAGTTCAACCAATATTGAATTGACTAGCTTATCCATAGTAAAATGATTAATCGTATTCTTAAAATTGCCCAAGCTGAGCTTAATGATTTAGTGCGGAAGAATAAATTTTTTAAAAATTGTATTTCATCTGATAAAAAAATTGATTTTCAGGTTCAACCGGAAAACAAGGGTGCTGATTGTCCTTCCGATCCTTTAGCCAAATATTATGCTAATCTAGAAATACCTGTTGGGTCCGATCAGATAACTATTAAGAATGCTTGGAAAAATCAATTGAAAAAATACCATCCAGATCTTCATTATTCTGATCCGGAAAAAAAAATTATTGCTGAGAATCTTACACGTCAATTAAATGAAACATATCGCATTCTGAGTTCAGATTTTTTAAAAAAGTAAATAGGAGAGAATAATGTCTGATTTTGACAAAGTAAAAAGTTTTATAATGGATATGGGTTTCTCCATAAGCCATGAAAATTCCAAGGAAGAGTTAATAGTTATAGATGATGATGAGCGAGGAATTAATAATCTGGTGATTGACTGTGAATCTCCTATTCTAATTCTTGAGCAANTCATCATACCAATGCCTCAGAGTTCTGCTGATTTTTGTAAACGTATTCTTCAAATCAATCGTACCTTGGTTCACGGGGCCTTTGTTCTNGATGAAGAGGGGACAACGCTGCTATTCCGAGANACTCTGCAAACAGAAAATCTAGATAGAAATGAACTAGAAGGAAGTATCGATGCATTGAGTCTTGCGTTGGCTGAATATGCAAGCGAACTNGTTTCGTTTACAAATGGTTAAATAAAAAATTTAATGGAGAGATTAAAAATGAATGGATTGTTTACAAGGATACTGCGGTTGGGTAAGGCAGAGGCACATTCAGCAGTGGACAAGTTTGAAGACCCCATCAAAATGACTGAACAAGGTATACGCGAACTCAAAAAAGATTTGGAAGAATCCATGAAAAGCTTGCCCAAGTCAAAGGTATTGTTATCCGCATGAGAAATGATGCGGAAAATAAAAAAAAGCTTGCTGCGGACTATGAAAGTAAGGCTATGGCTTTATTGCAAAAAGCCGAGCAAGGTTCACTGGATATTTCCGAGGCAGAGAGACTGGCAACCAATGTTCTTTCTCGCAAAGAAATTGCGGGAAAAGAAGCTCTTCGACTTAGTAAAGAGGTGACCTCTCAGGAAAATATGGTTCTTCAATTGCAACGAAACGTTGAAAAACTAAGGACTACTGTTCAGACTTACGAAAATGATCTGGTTACTCTGCGTGCTCGTTCTAAAACAGCCGCTGCAACAAAAAAATTAAATGCACAAATTGCTCGAGTTGGATCCGATAGCACTATAGCCATGCTTGAAAAAATGAGAGATAAGGTTGAAGAAGATGAATCCTTATCTCAAGCCTATGGTGAAATGGCTGACTCAGGACAAAGTGTAGATGATGAAATTAATAAAGCTCTAGGTGAAGGTTCCTCAATGCCAGGAGTTTCCGACAGTCTTGCAGCACTTAAAGCCAAAATGAATATTAAATAACAATGGTCTTCGATTTTTTTAAAAATAAAAAAGAAAAACTTCAAAAAGAAGAATTTCGTATTGAAGACCTCGTGCTCAGTAAACTTAAAGTCGGTTTTTTGGTTGATTACGACCTAAAAACCTATAGAGTTTCTGCATGCAATAAATATCAGTGGAATGAAGGTGGAGTCTCCGACGAATGGGAATTAACATCTGGCAGCGAAACTTTTTTTTTAGAGCGATCTGAAGAGGATGGTGAAGTTGAATGGAGTTTTTGTAATAAACTGCCTATTTCTAAGTTGGAAGGTGATATAGCTGATGAAATTGTACGCAATGAAGATCCCCCAGAAAAAGTTGTGTTGAAAGGTGAAACATTCCATTTCGAGGAAGACGATATCGGGGAGTTTTTTCGTGATGGTTCAGAGGAAGGGCTTAGTTTTGTTTCTTGGGACTATTCAGATGAAACGGGAAAGCAATTTTTGACCATTGAGCAATGGGGTGAAAAAAAATTTGACATGCAACTCGGGACCGTGGTTGAGGAGTTTCAATTTACCAATATCCTACCAAGTGAGTGATGAAGTTGGATGAAGTCTTTAAGTTAGGTTTTTTAATATAAATCCCAACTTCCCTGCCGGTAATACTTCAAAATATTGTGATTGAACTGAGTGTTAGGTTCAATTTTATCTTCTTTCTCGAACAGTCCCTTGCCGAAATTTGCCATGGATATCATGGCATTCTGATTAAAAAAACGTGTCTCAATATCGGATAATTTTTGCGCTATTATTTCTTGCTTAAGCCGATTAGCAGGCATTGTTTTTTTACGGATGCCGAGTACCCAACCCCATTGACCCATGCTTGGGACAGAATTCTGATAAGGCAAGGTCGAAAAATTAGCTGCCTGCATTGTTTTTTTTATGCAAAGAAAAGCCTCGGGAGAATATAAGGGGCTGGTACTTTGAGTGACCATAGCCCCAAAAGGTTTAAGGTGCTTTTCAACCATCTTATAAAAACCAAGTGAATAAAGTAGAGATAATGAAACTGATTTAGGGTCGGGGAGATCTATTATAATGGCATCATATAAATCAGGTGATTCTTTCATGAATTGATAAGCATCTTTGTTGATAACGCGAACACGAGTATCATTGAGTGACCCTTGATTGATTTCAAGAAACATTTTGTGCTGCCGGGCTAACCGAGTCATCGCAGGGTCAAGGTCCACGAGAGTAAGACTTTCTACATCGGAATATTTTAGAATTTCTCTAGCAGCTAATCCGTCACCTGCTCCCAGAAGTAGAATGTCTTTGTGTTCCTTTAGTAAACTCATCACAGGGTGTACCAGAGGCTCATGATATCTTTCTTCATCATAAGTGCTAAATTGTGTGCTCCCGTTTATAAATAACCAAAAATTATCTTTCCATTGAGTTACGACAATTTTTTGGTAGCGAGTTTGCTCTTGATAAATAATTTTATCTTTATATTTATGTTGCTCGCCGTACAGAACAATAGGTTTAGCAACAGAAAATGCTAGCACCGAAATTATAAGAAGGGCTGTAAATTGTATATTAAGAATACGGGGCCGTACCAAATGATTGGAAAAATGCCATAGGACTAACGAAGCCACTAGTAAATTAAGGCTCCCGATTAGAACGGGAGTATAAGTTAGGCCAAGAAAAGGAAGCAAAACAAAGGCGAATAATGCTCCACCCAACAATCCACCGTAGTAATCATATTCCATTACCGATGAAATATTTTCCCTTAACGATTCATAGGTCTGGTTGATTCTCATGATTAATGGGATTTCAAGTCCAGTCATAAACCCGATCATGCAGACGAGACTATAAACCACTAATCCAAAGTGAATAGTATAGGCTGAAATCCAAAAACAGAACATTGCAGAAAAAGTACAAAAAAACGATAGGCCAAACTCAATTAATATAAAACGGTTCAACAATAAGTCTTCGTATTTTCGGCTATAGCGGCTTCCCAGTCCCATAGAAAACAGCATAAGAGATATCACTATTGTCCATTGAAGGATGGAATCTCCTAATAGGTAACTGGCCAAGGTAGCTAGGGTGTACTCTGTCACGATTGCGGCGCACCCGGTAGCAAAGATACAGGTCTTCAAAATAAAACTTAGCCGTTGCAGTTTGAGTTTTTCAGAACTCTTTATTTGGGGTGACGACATGAATTGACGGTGCCCTAACGAAAATCAAATGCACCAGGTGATAAGAAAAGAGGAGCCTATATAGGAAGAGGCTTCTAAAAAAGCGGCACCTTGGTTGGGTTTCACTTGGTTAACCAACTCATCAGANAGGCTACGTCCCGGCAAAAGAATACGATCTGTTAATGTTCTTATAACGGGCAGTAGGATAATTCCAATTCCTATAAAAATAATAAATGTCGTTAAATTATCTTGCCAGGAAATAAAATTTTCTGCGGAAGCCGCACGCAACAAGTTACCAATGGCAATTAACGCTCCGGCAAAACCTATTCCCACAGCAACATTGTCATTTTCAATCTGTTCGTGAATATTATATTGTGTGATTAAGTTGTAATATTTGCTCGCCAATATCAAAACGGTCTGTCCTATAAACCAAAATACAATGGCTGTAACTATAGATCCGCCCAAACCGTATAACGCACCAAAAATATTAAGTCCCGTGGCAATAAAAATAGCGAATTCTACAACCCCTGTGCCACAATTTTGATCCTGCAGTATTTCTTTTTTAATATTAAACTCACTAAGGATAAAACGATCATTAATCAATGCTGACAGGTTGAGTAGAATTATTGCTAAAGGCCCATAAACAAGCATATCTATTAGGTCATTTTCTAGGCCTGTAGAAGGCCCGGCAATAACTCCACCAATAGAAAATGTCAATCCTAGATAATAACCACAAAGAACAAGGGCAAAGGCAGCGTTATCTTTCTCAACCAACTCAGATTGAATAGCATAACTTCGGCGGAACAAAATAAATACCCAATGCCCAACAGCAAGTATAGCGAAGCAAGAGCCCAGGTATGTTAATGAAGATAAAAAGTGATCAAGATTCATAATTATTTGCCAAAACTGAAACCACGATTTCTAAAGGTATTTTTACTTCGACCCATACGTTGGCCGACCTTATTTTGAAATCGGGTTTGAGATCGAGATTTCTTCGCCATTTTTCTTTTAAAGAAATCAGGTTTCTGTTTTTGTGTCACCGTTCCGGCGGTTCCATATTCCCGCTTTGGTCCGTAATAAGGTTGACCTCTGCCTCTAAAAGATGAATAGTCGTTATAGTGGTTACGATGAAGACCGAATCCAGCCCAATTCATCACCTGAGACATCAACATGTATTTGCCGTAAAACTCCCACATGCTACCTCCCCGGTCATTTTCTCTCCAGTTACCATATTGAGGATTCCCCACGTATTGATATCCGTTGGGAAAAGGGGTATTAGTGACTACACCATCGGCTGTTTTACCTGATAAAGCCATGCCTAAATAGGGTTCATTTTTTTTGTATATAGATTCATCTACTTCGATGAAAGGTCGCTGAATTTTTTGATCTCCAATATCTATTCGGTATTGGTGATAGTAGGAAGGAAAGAAGTTGCCTTCTTCACGCATATCATTAAGAATAATAGTGTATTCTTTTTGGCCTTGCAGTTCGCGTTGAATTTTCTCTACTGGGTTCTGCCCAACTCCACAGCCTTGAAAAAGAAGAACAACTGGAAAAAAAATGCAAAGGAAAAAAATTAATTTTGCCCTGATTAATAGCATAGTCTTAATTAAAATTTCTCCGGATTCATTTTTAGAAAATTAACAAAGTTTTAGAATTTTTTGTGTAACAACTTAGGTTAACACAGTTATCATATCAGCTCCGTTAATATAAACATATGATTGTTTTATATGTTTATTTATTGCTATTAAGTAAACCGCTAAAACTATTCCTTAACAATACAATTTTTGGACAGATATAAATAGTATGCATTTTTATTTTTTTAAACGCATTCTCAAAAAACTCAGTCAACCTGAAATTCGAATATTGATTGTTTTGGCTGCGGTCTTTTTTTTAATGGTATTAGTTTTTGCGTTTGTTATGTCCACCTACGAAAAGGATGTAACATTCTTAGATGGCCTTTGGACTGCTTATATTACATTAACAACAATTGGATATGGGGATGTTTCTGCAGCTACTCCTCAAGGGCGGTGGGTCACTGTTTTGACATCCATGTTGGGTATAGGTTGCTTCGGTATATTGACAGGAATTATTCTAGAACGCGCCATGCAAAGGAGATTGAAAAAAATGAAAGGCGAAGGTAAACATACTGGTACAGGACACTTGCTAATTGTTAATGTTCCATCCTATTCAGAGACAATGGAATTAATGAAAGAACTGGACTATAGCCCTGACTACAAACATATTCCTCGGGTCCTGGTAGCCTCACATTTGCCTAATAATGATAAGGAAATACCCAGTTTTTTATCTCAGAAAATAGGTGCATTTATTATGGGCCTACCTTCAGCTTTGGAAACTTTGGAGCGGGCTAACGCGGGTCACGCTAAAGCTTGCGTTTTTACTTCTGCAGCGTCTGATCCGGCGATGGATGATACCAATACTCTCACAGCAGGTCTAATCGAAAAAAACTGGCCGCAAGTAATCACAGTCATGACCTGTAGTCGTTCTGAAACCTTGGGAAACCTGAGTACTTTTGGCATTGATGGAGGTATCAGTACTACTGATTTGCAAATGGGACTTTTGGTTCAGGAGTTGGAAGATCCTGGAATATATCAAGTGTATAGTGAGTTATCATCCAATTCTGGAGGTAATCAGATTTATATCAGCCACTCTACAGTGGGTTCTTGGGGAGAGAATGCGCAGAACTTTAGCTTTGGATGTTTAAAGATTGCTGCCACTCAGCTTAACCTCCCTGTAGAGATTTTGGGTATTCAAAAAACAACTAATGAAAAGCCAATTTTAAACCCCGAAAACAAACTAGTCCTAGGTTCTATTGATCATATAGTTTATATGGCTAGGAAGCGTTTTGATTGGTTGGGAAATAGTAGTAAAGTTTTAGAACAGATAAAAAAACTGGCTTAATATATTTCAATAATGGTTTATGCTCGGGTCAATAAAACCATTTGATGAACCAAAAATCTGCGAAAATTGGTAGTTTGGAATCTTGAAGGTCTGTAAGTATCTATTTTATATAAAGTTGCTGGCATGAAGAAACGTCTAGTTATTGAAGGATCGGCAAATTTAACGAACTGTTTACTCTTCCAAGGTAATTAACTTGTTTGTTTGTCGTAAGTTACAAGAAACGTCAAAGTTTTGAAAAGCCTAAATTGCTGACACAAACGTGACACAAGTTTTTATATCACTTCCTAGTATCAATTCACTGACTACAGACCCGTTTTAGAATTCATTCTTGTGATGAGTTAGGAGAAGGATATTTCCAACCTTTGTTTTTTGCTGTAGGTTCTTGAACTTCACCAGTTCCTCCACCCATAGGTTCCTTGTGAAAGGAATAACTCAATTTCTTATACCGAAATAATTTACAATCACCTTGATTATAAACTTTGACAGACAAATCCCCATGCGCTAGTTTCAAATAATCAGCCAAATACCACCAGTAAACATATCCACCGTGTTTTCTGATTCTCTCAAAATCCACATAGTAGGAGTCTTCACCCACATTTCCCACCACTTAAGGGAAGGTTATGAAGAGTTGGGTTCAACCTCTTGTGAAAAAGTTTCGGTAGGAGGGCTTGATTCAATGTTCAGTGTTATTGAATAAAAAAATTCATAAACAGGAAGTGGGAGTTGGGTGGCGATATTTGGCATAAGCTTCATCAAAACATTTACACATGCGTAAAGAACAAGACCTATCGCTATGAAATTCCTAAACTTATCCGTATCCATGACTAACTATAACACCTTTACCAAATCATCACATAAGCGATCCAAGCAAGGAAGGAAAAAAACATAACCATATAGATAAGGTCGTTTTTTTTTCGGGTAAGTTTAACAAAGAGAGATGCTTCTTGTTTCTTTTTATTTTTATTCATGCTCTTAAGAGTCGGAGGTGAAGTTCCTAACCTTATCTGCATTAATGATCTATTGTAACACCCTTAAATAAAATAGTTTAAGGTACTTGGTCGGTTAGACCATCTAAGGGTCGCAGCGGGCGAAAAACAGCTAGGTTTTTGACAGGGGGGTTAGTTCACTCATCGGGTGGTTTAGGGATGATAGAAAGACCAACTACCGCTACACCCGAAATAACTAACAGCATGGGATTGGCACCATCAGCAATTAACATATAAAAACAAATAGCAATACTTACTATGAGAATTCCTTTGAGCAAAGAGCCAACATACAATGATCCAATTTTTTTTGCGTTGTGTAACAAAGCCCAAATATAACAAATAACAACAAATACAAAAATTGCAGTACTGAAAGTATTAAATATATCAATGGAGAACATTAATAAATTATAACCCTTATAAGAACTAATGCTGAATGGCGCACTGCACACGGTTTAAAGATTCCAGAAAACCATATCGGTCAAATTGAAAGCGAGGATATATGATTGATAAGTTAAATGAGATGTTGTTTTTTGTTCTCACCATATTGGCGGGTGCGTTTGGTTGGATAATTAAAACGATCAGGAGTGATACCACTTCTGCCCATAAACGCATTGACGATATGGAGCGCAGAATTATCACAGAAGAAAATCTTGAAAGTGCACTCTCTCCTATACGATCAGATGTAAATTTGATCCTTCAAACTCTGCTTGATCGAAATAAATCACTTACTTCTTCAGATTCTCTGCTATCAAACTTATAAGCGAACGAACAAAAGTAATTTTATCTTTATGCTTATCCGTTTGCTTAACCACTTGCTTCGCCATAAAAGTATAAAGAAGAAAAATAACTCCAAAGATAGCAGCGCAAATAGCGACCATATAAACTACCCATTGAATAGTAATCATAATTTGGTCATCGCTTATTCCTTTTTAGACTCTTCGTTTTTATTTTTTTCTGTCGGAAAATTTTCTTCCCAAACTTTATTAGACGAATCAACTTCATCTTCTTTTTGCTGGTCACCAAGGACGGTAGTAAGTGGACAGAATTTGAATGCGGGACA
>JGI26254J51713_1000881_pt1 | contig 11444 bp, 9 predicted proteins | sample SaaInlV_120m_DNA_3_FD_51713 | JGI IMG/M metagenome (IMG submission 51713)
GAGGCCCACTGCTTCGCATCCTTAAAAATATCTGTACATATATATTTGGTCTTATCATATCTATAATGAAAAATAGGAACCTTGCGTTTCAAAGAATGATCTCCATCGTAATCCAATTGTAAGCTTCTCATCCATCGTTCCAAAAAGTTAAAACCGGGCGCCATAAGGTAAGTTGCTTTAATTACCACCCTCTTCTGCGCCAACAAGGTAGCAAGGTACCCGCCCATACTGCTACCAATAAGGCACACGTTCTTACCCTGAAATTGATCTAACAAATCTAAAACAATTTTAATTTGGCTAGTCAAAGTCATATTTTCAAAGTCACCTCCTTCAAGATCGGGGAAATTTAACGACACCCCTATTTCCTCAAATTTTTTTTTGAATGCTGCAGCTTTTTTTGATAAAGGGCCAGATGCAAACCCGTGCAAATAAACAAATTCGGTCATGGGCTTGAATGTTTTTCATCCGTATATTGAAGATGTTCTAGAGAGTGAATATTCAGGCGCATCTTATAAAGCAAAACAAGACCCGGAAGAGCTGCAAGAAAGGTAACAAAGAAAAAAACAACCCAGCCAACTTCATGAGATAAGTAGCCAGAGGGAGGCCCAACAAAAATTCTTCCTAATGATGCCAATGCTGACAACAATGCAAACTGAGTGGCCGTATAACGATGGTCGCATAAAGCCATAAGAAAGGCCACAAAGGCTGCCGTTCCCATTCCTCCAGCCAAATTTTCAAAAGCAATAGCTGCCACCATAATAGAATAAACTTTCCCTGCATAAGCTAGAACCATGAAAGAAAGATTTGAAATNGCTTGTAAAATACCAAAAATCATGAGGGATCGGTATAAACCCAATCGTGCCAGCATTACACCACCGTAAAGAGCACCAAATATTGTTGCCATGAGGCCCAAACCCTTGTTGATAGCTCCTACTTCTCCAATAGAAAAACCCGGACCTCGAATAAGAAAGGCTGTAGTCAGACTTCCAGCAAATGCATCACCAATTTTGTATAAAATAATTAGGGCAAGAAATGCCCATGCCGCCGGACGACTAAAAAATTCGGTGAGGGGACCCGATATAGCTTCTTTTAAAGATTCTGGGGGGCGGACCGTCTCTTCCGGTTCTGGTCCAAAAACTGTTGCCATTGTACCAATCAACATCAGACCCGCCATTAATAAATAAGTTATACGCCAACCCAGGGGGCCCGCTAAAATAAGTGCCAGTGCTCCAGATGCGAGCATGGCAATTCTGTATCCAGTAACCGAAACAGCCGCGCCTAGGCCGCGTTCCTTTTCTCTGAGAACATCGGTGCGGTATGCATCTATTACTATATCTTGTGAAGCTGAAGTAAAGGTAAGGATTAGAGCAATCAATGCCACCAGCAATGGTGTATCCTTCGGGGAAGTAAAACCTAACATAACAATTAAAACCATTAAGGCTAATTGCGTGCCCAATATCCATCCTCGCCGTCTGCCTAAAAAAGGAAGCGCATATCGGTCTAGTAGAGGGGCCCAAAAAAACTTAAACACATAGGGGAGCCCAACAAGACTAAAAAGTCCTATCGTTTTTAAATCTACTCCTTCAACGGCCATCCATGCTTGAAGAGTCCCCCCTGTAAGTGCCAAAGGCAAGCCAGAAGCAAAACCAAGGAAAAAAACCGCTACAACTCTACGGTTGGCCAAAGATTTTAAGGTAAGTATATATTTTTCAGATGAAATAACACCCATATACCATTAATTTACAATAAGTTATAAAAGTTTATCCTGCTATGAGTAGCGAAATTAAAGGGAAAATCAATAGGGGAAATGATGAGCATAGATGAAAGATTGCTAAAGTAGTAGAAGTCACATAAAATTCATTTGGAAACCAAACTACATGTTAAGGACTTTTTGACCAGAAGTCATTGAATTTTTAGTAACATTTATCGCTAAATTATCCGTTAAAAGAGCAATAAACCCTTATATATTATGAAAAACTCCGAATCCTTACAGTTAGTAAAAGAACAACTCAAAATTAAGTCAATCGAGTTTCGTAAAGTTGAGGAGAATAACACCACAGTCAATAAAAAGATCAAAACTCTGATTACAGAAAACCAAGAAGAAGTAAAAAAACTAAAGTCTGCCATAGTCAAAAAAGATACGGAAATCCAACAAAGGGAAAGGGAGATAAGAAGTTCCTCAGACCGACTAAAAGAAGCTCAGGAATTAGCAAAAAATCAGGCTCCAGCCACAGGAATCGACCCTAAAATAATCAAAAAAATAAAAGAACTAAAGCTATACACAGAGAGATTAAAGAAGAAACTTGAGAGCGAACAGACTTACAACAAAAAATTTGAAAAAGAAAAAATCGTTCTTTTAAAAGAAGTAAAAAGATTAAAAAAGGAGGAAGCAAAAACTGACGAGTTATACAAACGAGTAGAACAATATAAAAAAGAATTAGCTAATGCAGAAAACTCCACAAATGAAGTAGATGAATCACTAAAGAAATCAATCGAAGAAAAAGATGTGCTCATCAAAAAACTCAAGACCGCGATAAAGAAGGACATGAAAGCAGCTGACATTCCAGAAAAAATAAAAAAGGATGAGCGATTTGAAGGAATGAAACCAGGAGAAATCATCGTGGTTCTTGACGAAGACATCTTAAAAATGGAAAAAGAACGTAGGAAGGCAAAAAAAAGATTTGAAATGCTCAAAGAAACTAATGAAGAAATAGAAAGCAAGCTTAATTTATTACAGGAAGAAAAAGCTTCTGGCTCGGGTCCTGGTGAAACAAATTCGGATGCTAGATCAGCGACTGTGGAGGAGTTTGGGGGGGGGCTCGAGGCGTTCCTTTTAACCTATGCCGACATGATCACCTTGCTTCTGGTTATCTTCGTAATGATGTACACCGCATCCAATATCGATCAAGAAAAATTTGCCGAGGCAATGTCCTCATTCCAGGAAAAAATAGTCAAAATCGAAAGTGTGAATGTACGATTGACACAGGATGAATTAAAAATGCTTGAGAAATTACGCGAACTGGTAAAAGACAATATAGACCCTAATGCACTCATTGCAGGTGACACAAAAACTATTACTTTTAAAATACCAAGTTCAGATTTGTTTGGACCTGGCAGTGCGACTATGGTAGAGGGTGCGGGAAATCTTATCCTAGAGACCATCGAGGACGAAATGAGGGATGGAGTCAAGCAAGTAATTGTAGATGGTCATACTGACAACGTTCCAACAAAAACGGCAATGTTCCCATCAAATTGGGAGTTATCAGCAGCAAGAGCCTCTAGCGTAGCCAGGTTTATCATCAAGAAAATGCGATTTAATCCTAAATTTTTAGTGGTTTCGGGCTACGGATCAGAGCGTCCTATAAAAGCTAACACCACTGATGACAACAGGGCATCGAATAGGCGCGTAGAAATCAAAGTAGTAAAAGACAAAAATGTAGCCGCAGCTCAAGCAGCCAAAAAGAAAGCTCATGAATTGAAAGCTGCGAACGAAGCTGCAGGATATGAAAATTAAAACAAGAGGACAGAATAAAACCTAACAATAAGCTATATGATTTTCAAAAGCATTTTATTTGTAATAAACATATAAAAAATTAAATTGAACTGAATGTAGTCTATTTACTTCAATCACAATACCAATGGAACCAACAAAAGAAAAACAGAATGATGCCGAAACTTTATTTTATAACCGGCAAGCCTTTAAAAGGTTCAATCAGTTTAAAATCGACCGGACACTGAACACATTGTCTCCGATTGATCGACTGATCTTCACAACGGCACCTCGCCTTTTGCATGTTAATCAAGAAGGACTTCCCGGTTACGTTGACGAAAAAAATGTTCCCTGTGGAATTATGAACTTTACAATGGATCATGAGTCTTTGGTTGCCGCAGAAAAACTTTTCCCTGATACCATCATAAGACGCCAAGCAAATCTCAACCCCGTCATTCACACCGCTTTACTCATGGGTTCTCTTGGATCCATTGCACAAAGTAAAAAATCTGATCTCGATTACACATTGCTAGTTGACAATAATAGTTTCACCCCCGAGGGCCTGAAACTATTTCAAAAAAAATTAAACCTCATCGAAACATGGACCTGGGATAACTATCATCTAGAAACTCATTTCTTTATCAATGACCACAATGAAGTCCGTAATAATATATTCGGGGAAAGTGATAGTGAGAGTACTGGTTCTGCTCTCGCAAAGCTACTTAAGGAGGAGATGTACCGGACTATGATTATAGTTACGGGCAAAATCCCATTTTGGCTGATTGCTCCTGTTGACTGTGATGACAATCGTTATACTGAATTAATGGAGATGATTCAAAACAATGAAACTCTTCTCAAACGAGAAGAGTACATCGACATGGGAAACGTTGATGACATTTCAGACGGTGAATTTTTTGGTGCCTCCATCTGGGCACTCATTAAATCATTCAAGTCTCCTTTCAAAACCTTGATGAAGATGGGGGTTTTGGAAGACTACATGTTCACAGAAACCAAATCGAACTTGCTATGCCACCAAGTAAAACAAAGAATTTTTGACGGAACTCCTTATGAGAAAATAGACCCTTACCTTCTGATGTTCACACGCGTACAAAAATTTTTTTCAGACACAAAAAATGACCCTGAGGTGGATGCCTTACGCGCAGCATTTTATCTTAAGGTGGGCACGCAAGTTTCAGGGGAAGAGCTAGAACACGGCTCAGAACATTGGAAAAAAATCACCTTAATAAAAATGCTTAAAGATTGGGGTTGGGATGGATCTAAGGTCGACCACATAAATAAATACTACATTGACTGGCAGATGAATCAAAAGGTTGAACTGGGTGATCGAATCAACAAAATTCTCATGAGCTCGTACAAAAATATTTCTGAGAAAAATAGCAAGCTAGACGCAAGTGAAACTTTAATTACGGAAAAAGATACAAATCTACTTGGTCGAAAGCTATTTAGTGCTTATCGAACTGCACCCAATAAAGTTGAAAATATTGGAGCCCTTGTTGATGGCAAAACAAACGAGCAATATCTAACATTTCTTCACGAAAAACCAAAATCTAAAGAAGAAAGTGGCGCCTGGCATCTCATTCGAGGTAAAGCGCCAGCCCATATTGATCAAGTGGACCCAGACTTTATAATCAAAAAAACGACCTTATTGCCATCTCTAATAGCCTTTGCGGCAAACAACAGTCTTTACAAAAAAAAAGTGGAAAAATACGACGATGAAAACACAGAGGTCTTGCTTCAGGCGGAGGGAGGATCAATAAGGAGTAAAGATTTGTTCCATCTACTTGATCAAATTTCTTCATTTATTGCCTCAGTAAATATAGCGGCAATTTCAAATGACGATCTACTAGCGGACGCACAAATCAAACAACTTTTTATGATCGTGGATTTTGGAAATCCTCCACCTATGCTAGTTACCACTGGCGATATAAAAGCGTGTAAAAACTCTAAAGAACTAAATGAGTTTCTTAATAACAGGCTGGAGAGAATCCAGAGTATCTCAACGATATATATCACCACATGGGGAGAACTGTTCTGCAAAACATATTCAGGCCTTAATTGCATGGATCGCACACTTTCTGAATTAAGCCCTCAATTGACCCCTGAACGCGTGGAAGCACCCAATTTTCTAAAGTATTACATCCCTTGCGACCGAAGAGAAGTGATTCAGATACCGTGGTTGGATGGTTATGTATTGCGTTCACTGAAAATGAGGTCAAAGTCAACCTCTGACAAACCTTCTTCTTGAATAATTAATTTATGGCTACAGCAGCAAAAGCATCTCAAGACATTGACTTTGGAAGTGATTCCGAAGGAGACTCCGGTCTTGACACAGGAACTTTACTTGGTGTGATTGGAGGAGTTGGGCTCATTGTAATCGCTGTCATTCGCGGTGGTGATTCAGATATATTCATGAATCTGAATGCAGTATTGATCGTGGCGGGAGGAATGGTCTCAACGTGCTTCATTGCTTTCCAATCCAGTAAAATTCTTGAAATGGTTCCGGTAATTATTAACGCATTCAGGCCGGATGTTAATAAACCAGTAGATTACATAGACCAGATTATGTCTCTCGCGTCAAAATATCGTTCTGGCGGAATGAAAGTTCTAGAAAATGCAGAAGCAAAAGTGGAAAACCGTTTTTTGAAAAATGGTATCGCTATGATTGTCGATGGTTATAATGGAAGGGAGATTTATGCAGTTCTCGATCATGAAATCAACTCGCTCGTAGAACGACACAATGCCGGACAAAAAATTTTACGTTTTGCAGGTGTTCAGGCACCCGTATTCGGGATGGCTGGAACGCTCATTGGTCTCATTCAAATGCTCATGCATATTGACAACCCATCAACCATTGGACCGGCACTAGCTACCGCGTTGATCACAACATTCTACGGTCTGATTCTTGCTAATCTCCTTGTAACCCCTATTACCGCAAAACTAGCCTTGCGTACTGAAAGTGAAGTAACACTAATTAAAACCATTCGTATTGGTATTATGGGGATTTTTGAGAAATCAAATCCCGCAAAAATACAAAAAAACATGAATGCACTGTTAGCGCCTGAGGAAAGAAAAGATTAACCATGTCCAATGTTGACGAAGTCACATCTCTTTTAGCAAAAGAATCCAAGCAAGATGGAGTCGACTTCACTGAATACGATCTTAACGGTGCCAACATTAATGGTGCGAGTTTTATCTACGCAACTTTTGATAAAGCAAAATTAGAAAACACTGAACTCACTGGCATCAATTTTTCTCAGGCTTCCCTTGAAGGAAGTTCATTAAAAAACTCTACACTTACAGATATTGATTTCACTGGAGCAAAATTAGCTGGGGTTAATTTTGAAGAAACGGTCTTTGTGAACTGTAACTTTAAAAACGTCACCGCAGAAAATTGTGAACTCTCAAGTGCCAATTTTAAAAATTGTAAGTTGAGAGGTTCCAATCTAAATCATTCCAATTTTTATTCAGCTATCTTCGAGGAGTGCGACCTTTCATTTTCAAGACTTATGTATACCTATATGAAACAGGTCGAAATAAATAAATCAACAATGAAAGGTGCTAATGCAAGAGGATCGGACCTAAGCTTTTCCAAGATCAATGAAACGGACTTATCAGGAGTAATCTTGAAATATTCGGACTTAAGTTCCTGCACATTTAAAGGAGTAAAATTAAGCAATGCCAACTTAATTGGAGTGGACTTCAAGGATGCTTTTTGTTCTGGAATCCAAATCGATGAAGCTAACTTCGAAGGGGCCGACCTTACCTACGCCAACCTGGAAGGATCTAACCTTCAAAACTCATTTTTTCTTGAGGCTAACTTACACGGCACCAATTTCACCAACGCGAACTTAGCTGATGCCTATCTAGTAGACGCAAATATTGCAAAGGCCATTACAAAGGGTGCTAACCTAGAGAACACAATACTTGAATAATTACATTTAAACACTCCCTCTTCTTTGACATTAACAACACACCTTTTATTTTAACCAACCACTCAAGTTTAAACTAACACTGATACTGTAATTTTATTTGGGTGTTGTTAATTGTTTCACACATCGAAAGCCAACGTTTATAAAATAGTCATTAGGGTCGGCTTCCGTTCTAGAAAAAGCGTAACGGAAAGCCTTTAAAAAATAGTGCCCAGACTTTTGAAAGGCATTTCCGCGTAACACCTTCAGTGTTTTTCCGTATCGCGGATTTTTATAAGTACTCCCCGGGTAAGCTTGATACCAGTCCATGGTCCACTCCATAACATTACCACCTAGGTCATGTACTTTATATGGGCTAATATCGGCAGGGTACATACCCACCTCAACCAGACTTCTTGCCCCATCAATACCCATATTAGACTTTCCTTTTTCATAATCATCTCCCCAGGGGTATATACGGCCATCTACTCCCCGAGCAGCTTTTTCCCACTGCGCTTCTGTTGGTAATGATTTTTGCGCCCAAAGCGCGTAGGTCAATGCCTCTCTCCAGGTAACGTGAGTGACTGGATAGCGGTCTTTACCTTCAGCATAGGACCCATTCTTCCAATGTCCGGGCAATTCATCATAACCGGATGAATCAAGAAATTTTTTATATTCTTCGTTGGTTACTTCATATTTATCGATATAATAAGCATCAAGAAATATTTTTCTAGTGGGGTGTTGGTCTAAAAAAAGTGGTTTGACTGCCCCTATTTTAAGGTGGGTTTTATCATTGTCTGTTTTATTTGTCCCCATAATAAAATCACCTGCCGGGACAAGAACCATCTCTTTTTCATCAATTGGAGAAATTTTTTCTATTGGGAGAGTAGAGTTATTTATTTCCCGATCAAAAGAATCACCGCAAGCAGAAACAATTAATGTAACAAAGTAAAAAATCATAAAACCAAACTTCGTTCCACGACTTAAAGCCAAGTCACAATGATAAAACTTAAGAATGTTGTGTTTATTCAGTTCACATATCTTCAAAAACACCACCCCCTTAGGATCATCTCACATACCTGTTTCCTATTTATTTTCACCGTCTTATTTCCTGCCGTAGGAATCTCATTTGATAAACCACTAGCCAAATATTCAAAAGGTGAAAGTTTTCCTCACATCTTGAAGTCAGACAACTTCTCATTAAACGCTAGAAATGTAAAGGTGCTAAAGTCACAAGGAGATACCCTCTGGATGGGCACATCTATGGGAGTCATAAAATACGATACAACCTCACTAAATAATTATACCGTCTACGATAATCGCAACACTCTTTTAAGCAATGGAATCTTTAGCATCTCTATAGCTCCAAATGACCAAGTATGGTTCGGGACTTATGGAGGCGGACTCAGCACTTTAGACGCTGAGAAAAATGGGCAAACATTAACACGCCTCAGGGACTCAACGATGCCTTTGTTTATGATCTAAAGTTCACCAATGCTAGCATGTGGGTNGCTACTTGGAGTGGCGTTAATCGAGTACAAGGTGATCCANTAATCCACGATTCTTGGTCTAGTTTTACAGTAAAAAATACCGATGGTGGANTAATAGATAACTGGGTTTATGCTATCGAAATTGGTGAGAANAACAATATTTGGTTTGGTACAGAAGGTGGACTTTCACTTTTTAATGGGAAACAATGGAAAAATTGGAACCACAAAAATGGTCTAGGCGCATCTTATAAGATAGTCAAGCATGACAACCTAATGGCCACTGATTCATTCAAGGGGTCTCACCACAACAATCAAGTTATCAACTTACCTAACACTGAGAATATATCATATCGACCTAACTACATAGTCTCTATGCATTTAGACCAATCCAATCGACTATGGATTGGAACATGGGGAGGAGGTCTAAGTATGTTTGATCCAAAAACTCAAATTTTTCGAAACTATACAGTAAAAAGCGGGCTACCAGGAAACTACATACTAGCGATTCACGAAGGACCCGATGGTAATTTATGGATTGGATCTAACAAGGGTTTATCCAAATTTGATGGCACCACTTTTATAAACTACTCACAAACTAATGGGCTAATTTCTGATTATGTATTCAGCATCGAAATTGACAATAACAGTTTTCTTTGGGTCGGAGGACACCACGGAATGACAAGGCTAAAAATAGATGTGAAATCAGGAGACTTATCTAGACTCGACTTTAAGTAAATAAATACTAACAACTTGACCAATTACTAGTCATCATCTTCATCATCTTCATCGTCGGACATTGCGTCATCAACATCTTTTTGTTCAGCTGCATCCATCAATTCTTTAATTTGCTCATAGCCACTAGCTAAACGTTGGACATTAATTAAAAGGTTAATAAGCTCTGCGTCTTTACACTCTCTTATTCCAGCAACAAGAGGCCCGCGTTCATCTTCTTCATACTTCTCATCCCACTTTTCAAAATTAGATAGAATTTTATTTTTACAATGAATTAAATCATAAAAAAAACTTTGAATTTCGATATTTGGCATAACTATTCCTGAGAATAAAATTAAATAAATTATCACTTTACCAACAAGTAATTTATGGGCAACACACTTTCATCATCTATAGGAACCCTCATCAAAGAAAATAATAATACACGTTTTTATTTTCTCTAATCTACTTATTTTTTCGATTTAATTATATTTTTATATCGCTATAATCACATCTCATTAAAATTTAGAAAAATAGTTTTATGGATGAAATAGCATACAGGGGAGTGGCTTTTACTGGATTTTTCATAATTTCCTTTATCGCCTGGGTAACAGGAAATAAAGATCGATTAAATAAAAAAACCATTGCTGGTAGTATTTTTTTAGCTTGGTCTATTGGTGGAATGACCTTTTGGCTCCCTTGGACCCGAAAGGCCCTGGAGTGGATAAACACCTCCCTNATGTCTGTATTGCAAGCATCACAGAAAGGGTCAGTTTTTTTATTTGGACCATTAGCTATTGGTCCCGGTGAATTCTTATCCGACGGAACACAATCAATAGGATTTGTACTTGCTTTGCAAGTCTTACCTTCAGTAATCTTTTTTTCTGCAATCATAAGCTTATTATATTATCTAAACATCATCCAAACATGTGTCAATGGATTTGCAAAATTTTTTCACAAATCGATGGCACTCTCCGGAGCCGAATCATTTTCAGCCGCTGCCAGTATTTTTTTTGGCATCGAGTCTTCCCTTACTATACGTAATTACCTTGATCGAATGTCACAGTCTGAACTTCTTACTTTAATTACCTGCATGATGGCAACTGTAGCATCAACTGTAATGGCAGTTTATGTAGTAGCTTTAAGAGAAATTTTCCCTCAAATTGCGGGTCATCTAATTTCTGCTTCAATAATTTCTATACCTTGCGCTGTGTTAATCAGCAAATTATCTATTCCAGAAAAAGAGTCTCCCATAACACCCGGACCTGTTTCAAACGATTTAAAAGAGGAAGCCTTTTCAAACAATTCAATAGATATAAACACCCAAAAACCTACAAATGTGATCGTTGTTTTAATGGAGGGTGGTGCGCTAGGAGTTAAACTTGCTATTTCTATAGCAACATTACTTATAATTGTACTAGGGCTTCAAGAAGTGGTAGACCTAATTCTAAAACTTATGCCAAAAATATATGGGCAACCCATCTCTATTAATCGTATTTTTGGGTGGCTTGTTTGGCCTTTCACTTTATTGATTGGTTTAAAGCCAGAGGAGTGGGAAATGGGTTCTCAGATTTTAGGATCACGTTTTGTTGAAACAGAAGTATCAGCTTATTTTCAACTCGCTAGTGTTCAGTCAGTTCAGACTCAAGCTTTTTCTTTGCGGTCATTTACAGCTTTAACTTATTCTTTGTGTGGTTTTGTGCACTTCGCAAGTCTAGGAATTTTTGTGGGAGGGTTAACGGCTATTGTTCCATCAAGAGCCAAAGAAATATCAATACTTGGAATACGTGGCCTGTGGACAGCATTTTTAGCTACGCTACTAAC
>JGI26254J51713_1000903_pt1 | contig 11310 bp, 8 predicted proteins | sample SaaInlV_120m_DNA_3_FD_51713 | JGI IMG/M metagenome (IMG submission 51713)
CGAATCTCCATTTCTGTCAAGTTGATCTGCCGATCAGTGCGCCGCACCTCCTCAGCCACCGTTTTTACCGCACCACCAGTAACGGCGCTCATAGCCAAATCAAAAGTATGGCGGGCATCATTAACCATGCGCTGAACCTGCGCATCTATCTGCTCAAGCCCGCCCTCATCAGGACGTCGAAAAAAACTCATCACCATGTCATCAACTCCAATAGTTGGTTACTTGTTATTTTGACGGAAAAAAACTGAAATACCTCATCAGGGAATCTCATCGCAAAATCATTACTCCCGCCAACGGGACCACAACAAACATGATCACCGTGTAAGCCACAGCCACCGACCGCCGCTCTGTCGCCACCTCAGCCAGACGCTCCGACAAATCAAGCGGAATACGCCGCAACACTCGCCAAGGATAAAACACGGCAATACCACTGATATTAAACAACGTGTGCACAATGGCCACGCTGACCGCCGCCGGGCTACCGGTAGCCAACGCCGCCAAAAGCGCCGTCACCGTAGTACCCACATTGGCNCCCAAAGTCACCGGATAAATGTTTTCTAACGTCAAAACCCCGGAAGCCGCCAACGGCACCAACACCGAAGTGGTNATAGACGAAGATTGCACCGCCACCGTAATAACCACCCCCAAGGCCATCGCCACAAAACCCGAACCAGCACCCAACGCTTTATTAATGGCCGCCTCAACCCGGTCAGCCACCAGCAATCGCATGTTTTTTGTAATAAAGGTCAGCGCCACAAAAATAAACGCCAAACCCACAGCAATCATCAACCCGCCTTTGAGGTCCCCGTGAGCCCCCAAACTGGCCAACAAGTCCTTCACCAAATTGGCCGGCAACTTCACCGCCGCCTTCAAAGGACTCTTAAAATCGCTACCCCCAGAGCCCACTACCCGCTCGGTAATCCAAAGCGAAGAAGAAGAAAGAAAACCGGTAGCTAATTCCAGCGGTAAAAAAACCGCCACCGCCAAAATATTGAAAAAGTCGTGCACAGTGGCCGCCGCAAAAGCCCGGCGAAACTCAGCGTCTCGACGCACATGGCCCAGCGAAGCCAACGTATTGGTCACCGTGGTACCCAAATTGGCGCCCATAATCATAGGAACCGCATCACTTGTGCTGACCACGCCAGAAGCCACCAAACCCACAATCACCGACGTCGATACCGACGAAGACTGCACCAACACTGTGGCCAACAAACCCACAAACAAACCAGCCAACGGGTTCGACACCCCCTGGAAAAGACCATCTACGAGATCNCTGCCCAGGCTCTTAAACCCGCCGCCCAACAAGTTGACCCCGGTCAAAAATAGGTAAAGCAGCGCCAAAACCAGCAGACCACGAACCGAAGTCGGGATGGTGCGAGATTTTGAACCGTCCAACGCTGTGTCATTCGCCATTAAAAAGCAATCTACCGACCAACCGAACCAACCTGTCTACGACACAGCAAAAGGTGAAGAAAAAATAGCTACTTCTCATGTTTTAACCGTTTCTTTACCGTGGCTTTATATGCCGTTCTGTACAAATAAGGCAGAAAAAGTAACCCAACCCCTAAAAATGAACGGCGGCAACAACATGAACACCACTTGGATGAAACAAAGTACCTGCGCAAACTCCCCAGCAGACGTCTTTTTCCCCACCGACGGCATGGGGGTNATTGTNGCCAAAGCCATTTGTGCCAACTGCCCAGTCACCGAACCTTGCCTGGAATACGCCCTCCGCAACCGAGTCGAACACGGAGTCTGGGGAGGCTGCTCAGAACGACAACGACGCAGGATATTAAAAGAACGCCGTCAAGCAAAGCAGCCACTTTCGGCCACCGCTGCTTAACAATCTCCGCCCAGAGCTACCCCCTCCAACTCTGGGCCGAAAACCACAATGGCCCTGGTTATTACACCAGGGCCATTGATGATTTTATAAACAAAAAGAACTAAGCAGTCTCTTCTTCTTCTTCGTAGCCCAAGTCCCACGTGACCAACACGTTTTCACGCTCGCCATCACGGTTAATGCGCTCACGGTTACGACGAAACTGCGGATCGTGAGGCGGAAGCAACATCAAGCGAGCGCCAATACGGTCACGAAACGTCTCGATGAGTGCTCGATCACCAAAAGTAGATTGCACCTCCCAATGAGGAGCAATCGGCCCAAGATAAACAATACGCACATCGCCCGCCGGGGGCTGTGGTTCAAGATTTTCAGAAATATCAGTCATACAAACGCTCCTAAAAACAACACTCTTAGAAAACCAAGAGCGCTAAATGCGGTCAATCAGTCTTTGTTGAATCATCAGCAGTTTCAGCGGCACCCTCAGCGAGCCCCTTTTGAAGTTCCTTCTGCGCTCGACCCAAGTTGCGGGCCAACTTCGGAAGTTGACTCCCGCCAAAAAGCACTACAGCCAAAATAGCGACAATAATTAATTCGTTGCTGGAAAGAAATGCGATGATGTCCATACCGTCAGACTAGCGGGATGCGCCGCCCAACCGGTACCGCCCCGGCAGAACCTCTAAGTAAAATCTTAAGCAGATTCCGCTTGCTCAGCCGCAGCCGCAGCCGCAGCACGCTCTAAAGCCCGTTGACGACGGATACGGCGACGTTCGCGTTCGCTCATTCCACCCCAAATACCGAACTTTTCACCATTTTGCAGAGCGAACTCCAAACAGTCAGGGCGCACCATACAACTCTTACAAACCGCCTTCGCCTCACGAGTACTGGCCCCACGCTCCGGAAAGAAAAGATCAGGATCAACCCCAAGACAGTTCGAAGAACCCTGCCATGAAGTATCCAAGTCAGGTTTTGCAAAAATACCCATGATGTGTGATCTCCCCCGTAGGCATCCGCCAACCCACGTATCTTGTAGACACCCCTCATTGGATGCCAGTAACGTAATTACACCATTGTTATTAACCAATTACAAGGGAAAATCCGAGAAAACCAAGGATTTTTAGCCAAAACACTCAATAAACCGACTAATCAGCCCCCACAACCACACAAACGACCGAGATAACAGCCGCACCAAGCCCCCACAACGAAAAGTAACCCGGCTAGCGTAAACCCATGGAACTCACCGGCCCCTGGCTCGCCCAAACCGCCAGCGACGCCCGCCGACGAAGTTTTCCCCTTAACGACCTCGACGAAAGCGACTGGACCGAACTCCCCGTACCCGGGCAATGGCGCTTCACCAAAGAATTCGCTGACCAAAACGGGCCGCTACTCTACCGCACCCATTTCAACGCCCCCGCCCCCACCAGCCAACAACGCAGCTGGCTAGAAATAGGCGGCATCTTCTCCCAAGGCGACATCTGGCTCGACGGCTCCTACCTCCAAGCCACCGAAGGCTACTTTTTTAGCCACAACATCGAAATAACCGACGCCCTAAAAACCCAAAACGAACACCTCCTGGCCATAGAAGTCACCTCACCACCCCAAGCCCCCACCGGCCAACAACGCACCCTCACCGGAACCACCCAACAAAACGGCAACCCCGGCGGCATCTGGCAACCCATAAGCATTCGCCAAACCGGCCCCATCTCCCTGCTTCAACAACGCATCATCTGCACCGACGCCAACCCCACTGTGGCCACCCTGGCCATCCGCGTCATCGTCGACGCCGACCAACCCCAACTAGCGGTATTTCACACCACCATCCTCGGCATAGACCACCGCCACCAACAACCCCTCGCCGCCGGCCAAAACACCGTCGAATGGTCCATACGCATACCCCACCCACCACTCTGGTGGCCCCACGAACTCGGCGACCAACCCCTCCACCAAATAACCCTCGCCGTCACCGACCAACACGGAACCCCCAACGACCAAACCACCCGCCACATTGGGTTCCGCTCCATACACATGCACCACCACCAATGGCGCATCAACAACCAAACCCTCTTCTTGCGGGGCGCCAACCTCGGGCCGCTCAACGACGACCTCACCGCAATAACCGAAAAACAAGCCCAACAAGTAGTAACCCAAGCCCTCGAAGCCAACCTCAACCTGCTTCGCCTCGCCGGACACATCGCCCACCCCGCCCTCTACACCGCCTGCGACCAAGCCGGGCTACTCCTCTGGCAAGACATGCCGCTACACGGCGAATACCATCGATCAATACGCAGCCAAGCCACCCACCAAGCCCGAGAAATGGTCAACCTGCTCGGCCACCACCCCTCCATAATCGTATGGTGCGCCCACGACACCCCCGACGCACCCGACCCCACAAAAGCCGCCCCCCGACTACTGGACCACCAAAAACCCACCTGGTCACGAGCCGTCCTCGACCGATCAATACGCCGAGAAATACAACGTAAAGACCCCTCACGACCCGCCCTTTCACAATCCGGGATGCTGCCCAACCTGGCCAACTACCAAGAAGCCAACAGCCACCTTTGGTTCGGCTGGCACGACGGCCAAGCCGCCGACCTCGGCCACTACCTCGACCACCGCCCGGCCGCCGGAAGATTCGTCTCCGCCTTTGGTAGTCACAGCGTTCCCGACCAACTCACCCCCAACAAAAACACCTGGCCCACCCTTGACCCCACCCGACTCAACCCCGACCACGACCAACAACTCGACGTACTTCTCCGGCGATTCCCCCCCGAAAGTTTCACCGACCCCGCCACCTGGGTAACAGCCACCCAACAACACCAAGCCGACCTACTCAAAACCCAAATAGAAACACTGCGCCGCAGAAAATACCGGCCAGTAGGTGGATTCACCCTTGACCAACTCACCACCACCCAACCCGCCACCAACAGCAGCATCCTCGACCACCAAAACCAGCCCAAACCGGCCTACCTCGCCGTAACCGCCGCCTGTCAACCCACCCTGATCATGGCCAACCCACTCCAAACCACCTACGCCAGCGGCCAAACACTGGCCACCAACATCACCGCAGTTCACGACGGCCCCCAACCCCTCGGCCTGGCCCGCATAACCGCCCACCTCACCTATAACCAACAAACCCACACCACAGTTTGGGAAGGGCACATCGACGCCGACCAGGCCATACACATCGGCCAAATAGCCCAAAAACTAACCGGACCCCCGGGACCCATTGAACTCAAACTGCAACTGACCACCGAACAACTAACCACCACCAACCACTACCAAAGCAACATTGCCGCGTAACTCCAGCGCCGAGGTGGCCACCCTGCAACAAATCCCGGTACCGTAAGCGCCGAACTACCGCACAAACCCAACCCAAGGTAAACCCATGGCGCAAACCCCCAACCAGCGTTACCGCGTAGCCCCCCTCCGGCCCCGCAAAAAAAGCTGGCCCTTCCCCATAAACATTTACCAAACCGCCGTAGGCCGCAAATGGGTCATGGCCCTCACCGGCATGGGCCTCATCGGCTTCGTACTCATCCACATGATCGGCAACCTTCACGTATACGAAGGCCCCGCCCGCATGCACGAATACGCCGAAACCCTCCGCACCCTCGGCGGCGGCCTCATGCCCCGCGGTTTCGTGCTGTGGCTCATGCGCCTCGGACTCCTCGGCATGTTCGGCTTGCACCTACACTCCGCCATCACCCTCAAAAACATGTCCGGAAACTCTAGCGAAGAAGCCACCCTCATGGGCGGCGCCAAAAAATATGCCGGAGGACGCCAGCACCTGGCCGCCAACTACGCCAGCCGCACCATGCGCTGGACCGGGCCCATCATCGCCCTCTACCTCTTCTACCATTTAGCCGACCTGACCTGGGGTTGGTGGCTAGGCGACAAGTTCGTGTCTGGCGACCCCTACCACAACGTCACCCAATCTCTCTCCAGCCTGCCCGTAGCCATCCTCTACATCGTGGCCAACATCGCCCTCGCCCTACACATTTTTCACGGCGCATGGTCAATGTTTCAAAGCCTGGGCATCAACAGCCCCCGCTACAACCACCTGCGTCGCGGTCTGGCCGCCACCCTGGCCGGCCTCATATTGATCGGCAACCTGTCGTTCCCCCTACTCACCCAAACCGGTCTCATATCTGAGGACAACCGAGAATGCCCCATCAACGAAACCACGGGCCTGGCCTGCTTAGTCCAACAAGCAGAAGGACACTGACATGTACCCCCTAATTAACGCCAAAATCCCCGCCGGTGACATCGCCGAAAAATGGGAAAACCACAAGTTCTCCATGAACCTGGTTAACCCCAGCAACAAGCGCAAATTCGAAATCATCGTGGTTGGTACCGGCCTCGCCGGAGCCTCCGCTGCCGCCACCCTCGGCGAACTGGGCTACCGCGTCAAAGCCTTCACCTTTCACGACAGCCCCCGCCGCGCCCACAGCATCGCCGCCCAAGGAGGCATCAACGCCGCCAAAAACTACACCAACGACGGCGACTCCGTACACCGATTGTTCTACGACACCGTCAAAGGCGGCGACTACCGATCACGCGAAGCCAACGTGCATCGCCTGGCCGAGGTTTCCGTCAACATCATCGACCAAGCCACCGCCCAAGGCGTGCCCTTCGCCCGCGACTACGGCGGCCTCTTAGACAACCGCTCCTTCGGCGGGGCCCAAGTATCAAGAACTTTTTACGCCCGCGGCCAAACCGGCCAACAGTTACTCATCGGCGCCTACTCTGCCCTCATGCGCCAAGTAGCCGCCGGCACCGTAGAACTCCACAGCCGCGCCGAACTGCTCGACGTTGTTACCAAAGACGGCCAAGCCTGCGGCATCGTCACCCGCGACCTAGTCAGCGGCGAAGTAACCCCCCACTCAGCCCACGCCGTCGTACTGGCCACCGGCGGATACGGCAACGTGTACTTTTTGTCCACCAACGCCATGATGTGCAACGTCACCGCCGCCTGGCGAGCCCACCGCAAAGGCGCCCTCTTCGCCAACCCCTGCTACACCCAAATCCACCCCACCTGCATTCCCGCCAGCGACGACTTTCAATCCAAACTGACCCTCATGTCAGAATCGCTCCGCAACGACGGACGCATGGGTACCCAACGGCAAAGCCGACAGCCGAAGCGCCGCCGACATTCCCGAAACCGAACGCGACTATTACCTAGAACGCAAATACCCGGCCTTCGGCAACCTGGTGCCCCGCGACGTCGCCTCCCGAAACGCCAAAACCGTAGTCGACGAAGGCCACGGCGTAGGCCCCCTCGCCAACGGCGTCTACCTTGACTTCTCCGCCGCCATCGCCCGCGACGGCCTCGACGCCATCTCAGAAAAATACGGCAACCTCTTCGACATGTACCAACGCATCACCGGAGAAAACCCCTACCAAACCCCCATGCGCATCTACCCCGCCACCCACTACACCATGGGCGGCCTCTGGGTGGACTACAACCTGATGACCAACGTCGAAGGCCTCTACGCCATTGGCGAAGCCAACTTCTCGGACCACGGAGCCAACCGCCTCGGAGCCAGCGCCCTCATGCAAGGCCTGGCCGACGGCTACTTCGTACTGCCCTACACCATCGGCGACGGCCTCGCTGGCCAACTCGGCAACGACCCGGTACCCACCAGCGACCCCGTATTCACCCAAGCAGTAGCCGGCATCAACGACACCAACCGTCGCTGGCTAGCCACCAACGGCACCAAATCGGTTGACCACTACCACCGAGAACTCGGCCGCATCGTCTGGGATAACATCGGCATGGCCCGCAACAAAGCCGGCCTCCAACAAGCGGTCACCGACATCCCTGCCCTCAAAGAGGAATACCATAAAAACGTGCGGGTGCTCGGCAGTGCCGACACCCTTAACCAGTCCCTTGAAAAAGCAGGGCGAGTAGCAGACTTCTTTGAACTCGCTGAACTTATGGCCCGAGACGCCCTACAACGAGAAGAATCCTGCGGCGGACACTTCCGCGACGAATACCAAACCGCAGAAGGCGAAGCACAACGCGACGACGAAAACTTCGCTCACGTAGCAGCCTGGGAATGGAACGGCGAAGGAACCGACCCCACCCGGCACCAAGAAGAACTTACCTTTGACAACGTGGCGCTCTCGCAGCGTTCATACAAATAAGCGAGGAGAACAACATGTCAGGAACCACCGGAGAAATCATCAACGTCACCATCAAAGTGTGGCGCCAAGACGGCCCCAACAGCGAAGGCCGCTTCGAAACCCACCCACAAGCCATCACCACCGATGCTTCATTCCTAGAAATGCTGGACCTTCTCAACGAACACCTCAACGACCAAGGCCACGAACCCATCGCTTTTGAATCCGACTGCCGAGAAGGCATCTGCGGAACCTGCGGCGTCATGATCAACGGGCGAGCCCACGGACCACAAAAAGCCACCGCCACCTGTCAACTCCATATGCGAGAGTTTGCCGACGGCGACGAAATTGTAATCGAACCCTTCCGAGCAGCTGGCTTTCCGATAATTCGCGACCTCGCCGTAGACCGCTCACCACTGGACCGCATTATTGAATCCGGCGGCTACATCACCGTCAACACTGGCGCCGCTTCCGACGCCAACCTGACCCCAGTACCCAAAGAAGCCTCCGACCAAGCCTTCGATGCCGCCGCCTGCATCGGCTGCGGGGCATGCATCGCCGCCTGCCCCAACTCAGCCGGCCAACTCTTTACCTCAGCCAAAATCGGCCACCTGAACCTCTTGCCTCAGGGCCAAGCCGAGCGCTGGAAGCGCACCGAATCCATGGTGGAAACCATGGAAGAATTCTTCGGATCGTGCACCAACCACGGCGAATGCTCCGAAGCCTGCCCCAAAGAAATCAGCTTGGACTTCATTGCTTTCATGAACCGTGACTACCTCAAAGCCAAGGTAAAAAACCGGGCGCTCACCGGACAAAAATAAACGCCGTCCCAGCGAAGTTTGCCAAAAGCCGCAGGCAAATCGGGATGTTTGTCCCTAACAGAAACCCGCCGTGCGTCGCAGCCTTACAAGAACTAAACCCTTGGAGGAACTATGCGTAAACAAACCCGAACCCCTTTGCTGTCTTTTTAGCTTTAGTGCTTGCCGTAACGGCATACACAAGTTTCCCCAGTTGATATTGCTAAGCGGTTCCCCCCCTCGACCAGCCGTACTTTGTTGACACCATCAACATCGCTCCTGGTGGGCGGCACTCCGTGCTGGTGCAACCCGATACCCCCGGAGGAGGGTTTTTGTGTTTAAAAACCTTTGACCCCTTGACAGATCGTTCAAGTGGCGCGAAGGTAATGGCATCACCTTGCAGTCAGGTGGGGTGGTGAACAACACGACCGTAGCGACGAGCGATAGGAGGAGCGCATATGCAATCCACCCAGAACCGCCGTCGACGTCGTGCCCCACCAAGCAGGTGAGTAGGGTTTTGACCGAACCGGTCCCCTCACGTTCTCGCAAACCAAACCCCACCATGGGTTACGGAGAACGCTGACGAGAGACGATCCAGTCAACAACTCGCAGAAACGGCGCTTCACACCGTCGCCCGCCTTCGGGAACCCGGACCGTGTGAGGCGTCGTTTCGCGTCTCACTAATTGTGCTTCGGTGTCGAACACCGAGTCACAAGTTAATCGGTGGAGGAAAAATGAGCCAGAAGACGAGGGAGTAAATCCGGCAAGGCGGCATCGGGCAGTTCGTGGCCGAGGTCTTCGACCAGCCACAATTCAGCCCCTAGGATGCCTTCCAGAAAAGCAGTGGCATGCCCCACCGGAAACACCGGGTCCGCCGTGCCATGCACCACCAAAGTACGTACCGATATTTCACCCAGACGATCCAAACGCGAAGGCGACGAGTTAACCGCCGGTCCATGACCAGACTCCGGGTACCAACAACTCCGCACCTCGGCATCAGCGCGCAGCACCGCAGCCTCCTCCTCAAAGNNATANCGAGAACCCGCCAACAAACGATCAAGCTCCACCACCCAAGACACCTTGTCAACATGGCTCACCGGAGGCGGAGAAAAAAGCCGCTCCGCCATGCAATCCACCAAAGTATCCTCCGCCGGCGGCAAACGCTCATCACCCAAACCCGGCGACGACCCCACCAACGTCAACGACCGCACCCGCTCCGGGTAGTCCAACGCCAAAACCTGGCCCACCATGCCGCCCATAGACCGACCCACCACATGAGCGGACACTAAACCCTCACCATCGAGCACCCCCACCGCATCGGCCGCTAAATCTTCCAAGGTGTAACCCACCGACGACGGCACCTTGGTCGACAAGCCACTATCTCGCGTATCAAAACGCACCACCCGATACCCAGCCGCCACCAAAGGATCAATCAAACCCGGTGACCAACGGGTACACGGAGAATCCGCCCCCGCCAACAACAGCACCGACTGGCCATCCACCGGGCCAAAAGACTCCACATGCAGTTCAATATTTAGGTCATCGCTCACGGCGCCGAAGGTTACCCGGTAACGGCTAGCGTCATGGACGTGCACCACCAACACCCCATAAAAGTCCGCTTCTACGAACTCGACCCCTACGGGCACCTCAACCACTCGGTCTACGTGCAACTCTTCGAAACCGGCCGGGTTGAACTCCTCGACCAAATAGGCCTCGGGCTTCACGCCTTGCAAGACCAGGGCTACCAATTTGTGGTCTCAAAAATAGAAACAAAGTTTTTAGCACCCGGCGTCGGCGGCGATGAACTCATCATCGAAACCAGCCTGGCCGAAATGCGACGAGCGTCATCTCGTTGGCATCAACGCATCCTGCGCGGCGACGACGTGCTGGCCACCCAAGAAGTATTAGCCGCCGTCACCAACGACCAAGGCCGCCCCGTACGCTGCCCCGATTTCATCACCAACGCATTGCTCCCCTACTTAGCCGACCCCAAATGAGCAACAAACGCAACACCCTCCTCACCCGAATAGCCCAAGGCGGGCTCATGGGTGCCGCCAACACCGTGCCCGGGGTTTCCGGCGGCACGCTGGCCCTAATGTTCGGGTTCTACGAACGACTCATCAATGCCCTTCGCGACGGAGCCCACGCCGCCACCCAGGTGCTCCGAGGGGACCTAAAAGGCGCCCTAGCTAGCCTCAAAGCCGTGGAATGGAGCCTGCTCCTTCCCCTACTCGTCGGCGCCGGTGCCGTAGTAATCGCAGTAGCCGGGCCCCTCGAAAGAAGCCTCGAAACCCACCCCGAAAACATGGCCGGCCTCTTTCTGGGCTTAGTCATCGGTTCACTCATCATCTCTTGGCGGCTCATGCCCACCTGGAACCCTCGCCTACTCGCCGTAGTAACCCTCGTCGGAACCAGCGTATTTGCCGGTTTAGGGTGGCAAAACGGGCCACTCAACGACCCCTCGCCCCTGCTGCTTTTCGCCGCCGGAGCCATCGCCATCTGCGCCATGATCCTGCCCGGCCTCTCCGGATCATTTTTACTCCTCATGTTCGG
>JGI26254J51713_1000908_pt1 | contig 11283 bp, 8 predicted proteins | sample SaaInlV_120m_DNA_3_FD_51713 | JGI IMG/M metagenome (IMG submission 51713)
AGAGTCAATGCTTAGTATTTGCTGAATCTAGGTGTGAAACATTCCTAGGTACAAGTGAAAATCCAATTGTTAAGTAAAATATAGAGTTATAAAACTTATAGCTGCAAAAAAGATAATCTTATTAATTGATCTTTTAAATAATAAGATTAGTATTCTTAATTAACTAAAATAGCTAAGAGGAGATTATGGAAAATACAGCCACTAATTCGACTTCAATTTCATGGAAATGCAAACACACATGGAAGAATGCTTCAATTAATACACTCTGGTGTCTTCTGGGCTGTTCCATAGGAGATTTCGGAACTATATATTTCTTTCAGGTGACAGAAATTCCATTTCCAGTTATGGGCATTATGGCATTAGCAATCATCAATGGTTTAATCACNTCAATAATGCTGGAAACCTATATACTCTCTCGTCAAATGGAACTTAAGGCTGCCTTTAAAACTGCTATTGGTATGTCACTCGTTTCTATGATATCAATGGAAATAGCTATGAATCTTACTGATTATTTAATGACTGGAGGAGCTGTGATTACCTTTGTTACAATAGTCCCTATGTTGTTAGCAGGCTTTATTACACCGCTACCATACAATTACTTCCGATTGAAGAAATACGGTAAAGCCTGCCACTAATTAAAATCGTTATTTTTTTCTTTCCAGCTTCTAGCCCAATATATGAAGGGCGTGTCGAACGCTGCTATGGCTATTTTAAACAGCATTTTTGCTAAGCCCAATTGAATGGCTGTGTTGAGATCAACAACACCCCACCAAACAACTAATGAGTAGATAGAAGTATCAATTGTTTGCGACGCCATTGTTGAAAGGTTATTTCTTAACCATAAGTGTTTTCCATTCGTCCATCNTTTAATTGTATGAAAACACCAGACATCAAATCGTTGGCTGATNAGATAAGCCAAGAGTGAGCCAAAAATAAATCGAGGTGTAAAATCCAAAATTCTGACAAACGCTTGATGAACCTCAGTTGAAAAGGTTTGATTACCCTGTGTTGATGGTAAGAAAAGAAGTGAGATGCTCAGCATAATAAGAATAATGATGCTTATACTAAAACCCATCATGACAGCATCATCAGCTGCTTTTTTACCAAATTTCTCACTTAACAAATCTGTCGCAAAGAAAATACTGGAGTAAAAGATAACCCCTAAACTGGTTTGCATGCCTAGAATGACAGTCAGTTTTGGACCTTGTAAGTTTGCTAATAAAATGGATAGAACTATGCAAGCCAGGAGACCTTTCTGACCAAAGAATCTATACATTAAAATGGTAAATCCAAGATCAAGAATTAGGGTAATTCCATAGAGGAGATCCTGATGATCCATGAAGTAAAATTGTATATATTCTGGAAACATAAGTTTTTACGATTGATAATCTATTATAAATTAATCTGCTTTTTGACTTTATGCAAACATCTAATAAACTATTTGAAATTAAAAAATAAATAAGGCAAAGAAAGATCATGAGAAAATATCTCAAATATACCTTTATTGTAATCGTTTTAATTGTAGTGAGTAATGGTGTTTTATTTTGGTATATGAACCGAATACCCCCTCAGTTAAAAGAGCCTAATTATTTTACCTATTATAAAAATCAAGATTTAATTCCAGAAGGCAAGGTGGGTATTTTTATTTCACACCTCATCATGCCTGAGGATATGGAGCCAGATCAGTTCAATTTTATAGCAATGAAAACCAAGCAATATATCCCTTGGCCAATGCGTTTTCTATTTGAAAAAGATAGAGGAGTATTACTTTTAGATGGTGAGAANTTTTATGAATTCGATGAATTCATTCCTACTAATTTGATTGATGCTGATGGAAGCTCTATCGATATCGATGGTGTGTCTTATACTGAGAAGTATCATCAAGGTTTAATTGAATGGGTTCCTCCTTCAAAAACTAGACATCTGGATCATGGTTATTTTTTGATGGAAGGAAGAAAAATGGGTATGCCCACACCTTCCAGTAAGCTCATTAATAAAGCCAATCTTTATTATTACTCTGAGAAAGGTATTGTTGGTGGAAAAATTCCCCACAGTTCTGGTAATTACGAGATCGCTTCTAGAACTATGAATGCCATTCAGTCCAAATATGGAAAAATTCCCTGGCGATGGATTTCAGCCGAAGACATAAATAATGCTGAGCAACTAATGAGATCACTTCTCGATGAAGGAGTCGATACAATTGTGTTGGCTCCCCCTAGACCTATTTATTCTCATCATGAGGAATTTAACGGAAGCTTTAAGCATGCTTTTGAATATATACATCGATGGGAAGAGGAGAATAATAAAGANATAAAAGTAATACTCATGCCTCAACTGGCTGACTTTCCTGTGATTAGAAAAGCTTATACAGAAATGTTATCAGATAGATTAGAGGATATACCTAAAACAAGTAGTGTGAAGCTTGTGATCTCTATTCACGGAATGGCGTGGGACTTGGTTCCTCATGAAGCATGGATTGAACTCTCGCCAGCTTATGTTGATCCTATGATGACTGATCTCCAAATGATTGCAGAGTCCTATTCATTCAGTAAACTTGAAGTTGTAAAAAGTCAGGATCATTTTGCTGATCCTTATAATAATCCTGACGGTAAATATCTATCCACTAATAGCGCTTTCAAAGAGGGGATCGCTGATAATTTTGATTATATAATTAATTTACCTATTGAATTTTTTGTAGAAAATACCGATACATTATTCTCCCATGCTATGTATAACTTCGAGGGATTTGAAGATTTTGATCGTTATGAACAAATTAATTATAGTGATTGGAGTGTTCCATATACTCGTGAATTCTTAATTAATGATACTCGTATTATTTACAATGGACTCCCAGTGGGAAAATACAATGAATCAATTATTGAAGCTTTTTTCCAAGCCATTGATTCTATATTGATAGAGGAATCAGCTTTGATTGCAAAAAACTGATAGTTCAGCTCCCTTCATTTTTCTAAAAAGATTTTAAGAAACCAATGATTCACCAATAAGTAAGGGGACAATTTGAATTTTTTCTCCTGTCAGTATCTTAGATTTACCTTCTGGAATTATTGCCCAAGAATTTGCTTCACGAAATGGTTTAAGTTTAAAGGATTCTTGTCCTTCTAAAATAATAGTTTCTATAACTCCTTGATCATTAATTGATGTCAGTGCCTTAGCAAAAAAACAAAATTTTTCTGATTTTTGAAATTCTAATTGATTCACAGCAACTAAAGATTTTTCTTGTTCTTGTCCTTGCATCAAACGTATTGCTTTATTGACGAAGAAACGAAAGCCAACAGCTACAGATACTGGATTACCAGGTAATCCAAAAACTATTTTCCCATCTGGAAGTTTTGCCATTAATATTGGTTTTCCAGGCCTGATCCATACTTTATGGAATAATATTTCTGCGCCCATATCCATTAATACAGATGGTACAAAATCAGCTTTACCGGCAGAAACACCACCACTTGTAATAATAATGTCAGACCCAGTATCCATGCATTTTTTAATTTTCATTTTTATTTCAGAAGGATCATCTTTTGCATGCAATTGATTGGTGCATTCAAGCCCTAATCTTCTAACGCAAGCTTCAATGTAAGGCCCATTGGTATTGGGTATGCTTGATTCACTACTTCCATCCAATTCACTCCCAGTTGCGACGATGCCTATCTTTGGAGATTTAAAAACTTTCACCTTATCAATTTTGTTCATCAATAGAGACATTAAGTTATAAGGGTTAATAGATTTACCTTCTTTTAAAATAATATCACCAGGTAGAAAATCCTCACCGGCTAGTCGAACATTCCTGCCTTTTTTTATTGGTGCTTCCAAAAGCAAGAAAACTTTATTGTTTTCTTTAATGATTTCAACTTGTTCTATAGGAATAACAGCATCAAAATTCTTTGGCATTAATGCTCCCGTCATGATTTCAAAACAAACATCATTCTCATTTGATGTAATAACTCCATCTCCAGCATAAATGGTATTTATAATCTCTAAGCGTTTTGGATTCTTTTTTGTTATTTCTTTTGTTTCTTTGGATTTAATAGCAATCCCATCCATTGCAGAATTTGAGAAAGGAGGGACAAGCGATTCCGATACTACAGTTTCTGAATTAATACCAAAAGCTTGATGGACAGCAATATCTTTTATCTCTAGCGAAGTAAGAGTTTTTTCTATAATATTTAATGCTTCTTTATAAGTGATCATGATTCATTTATATCTTATGTGGAATCTAAGCTTATTGTGCATTGTTTTAGTGGGGGATGGAAAATTTTTTAAATTTAAATCATAAGGCAGTTTTACGATAGAATAATTAAAAATAGGTAAGCACATTGACTAAGATTAATAGAAGAAATTTCTTGCAAGGTTCAGCGGCAGCTGGGGTTGGACTTGGATTTCAATATGGATCCATTGATACAGCATTTTCAAATCAAGCCTATCGTGGTTTTGAGGATCTCTATAGAAAAAAATGGACTTGGGATAGAGTTGTCAGAGGGACACATGGAACCAACTGTGCTGGAACTTGTGCTTTTAATGTATACATAAAGAATGGTGTTGTTTGGCGTGAAGAACAACAAGGGNAGTATGAGCAATTGGGAGATGTTCCTGATTTTGGACCCAGAGGTTGTCAAAAAGGAATGCGCCACCATAAATATATGTATGGNAAACAACGCATACTCTATCCATTAAAAAGAGTTGGNGAAAGGGGTGAAGGAAAATGGGAAAGAATCAGTTGGGNGCAAGCCACCACAGAGATTGCNGATAAGTTTCTGGATTACGCAATAGAGTATAGTCCTGAATGTATTTCTTATGGAAGTGGCACTCAGATGTCCGTGAAAATGGCTTCTTTTTCTTCTCTTTTAAGATTTGGAAACATTACGGGAGTAACTGTACCTGAGTTTTTTTCAGGCGTTGGCGATCTCCCAACCGGTTCATACATGACCTTGGGACAAGTCTACACAGGCGATACATTTGCCTCAGTGTATAAAGCAAAATGCGTTTTAATNTGGATGAGTAATCCTGCTGTGACAAGAATACCCGATGCTCATTTCTTTTGGGAGGCTCGTTATAATGGAACCCAGGTCATTTCAATTTCTCCTGAATTTACTCCTACTGCAATGCATTCAAGTATGTGGCTTAACCCAAAACCAGGGACTGATGCAGCCCTAGCTATGTCGATGGTCGGTGTCATGATTGATGAGAAACTCTATCAATCGGATTACATAAAAGAGCAAACCGATCTGCCTCTTCTAGTTAGAACCGATACGAAGGAATTCTTAAGAAGAGAGGATCTATCACTCTATGGCTTGCTGGCTGTGGATGACAATGTGTATTACATGTGGGATGAGGAAACTGATGCTATCGTACAGGCACCAGGAACAGGCAGAGCAGACAAGCCNATGGGCAGAGATAGACGAAAGCATGGAACTNTAGAATTAGGAAATATAAAGCCAAACTTAGAGGGAAGATGGAAGATTGAGACATTGGATGGTGAAGTTGAGATTACAACTGTTTTTGAGCTATTAAAAGAGGAATGTAAGCAATATACACCTGAAAAAACATCTGAGATCACTGGGGTTAATCCCGGTGTAATAAAAAAAACAGCTAGAGTTTTTGCGGATGCTCAACCGGGAATGATTTATGCAGGTTATGCTTCATGTAAATGGCTTCATGGTGATCTTTTGCAAAGAGCAATGCTTCTGATGTTAGCTCTGACTGGAAGTACGGGTAAAGAGGGTGGTGGCCTTCAAATTGCTAATGCACCAGTTACTAGAGGATTAAATCAATTTGGCTTTTCTGATATCGGTCCTGCATTTCGACTGATTTCTGCTACCACATGGGATTATGATCATGGGGACATGAAGCAAATGAATGAGAAAGTTTATGGCAAAAAACTTGCCGATACATATGATCAGTATTATAAAAAAAGTGTCAGTGAGGATTGGTTTCCAGATTACAGCCAAAATGGCTGGAAAATGGGTATTTTTGCTGGCAATAATGGTGCCAACTGGCGAGCTACTGGCAGTCATTGGAAAAAAAGTGCTTTGGAATCACTTGAAGTTATAGTTTCAATGGCACCCGATATGGGCATTACAGCTCTTACTTCAGATTATGTTCTCCCAATAGCTCATCACTATGAGAGAAATGATTTAATGCTTCAATCAAGAGTGCCATACCTNCAGGTTCTTAATGAGGCAGTGACCCCACTTGGTGAATCTGTTGATGATTGGGAAGCAAATAGAAGGTTGGCAGAAGCCATTAGTAAAAGAGCTAAAGAGAGAGGTATTAAGCCTATCAGAGACGTGGTTGANGGGAGAACTATTAGGAGNGATTACACCAAAACACTAGAGCTCTACACTATGGNTGGAAGACTTAAAAATTCAATTGATGTTGCTCAGTTTATTATTAACACAAGCCATGGGTTACCTAAGATTTCATTTGCAGAGTTATCAGAAAAAGGCATTGTCAGGGTAAACGGTTCGGATAATACCATGTGGGATAATGAGGACTCACCTTATCATACTGAAATAGTTAAAAGTGTTAGAGAAAAACATCCGTATGAGACTTTTACAGGGAGACAACAATTCTATATTGATCACGAATGGTTTATAGAGTTTAAAGAAACCTTGCCAACCTATAAAGAGCCACTCTCTGGAATAAAAGTTTTTCCCATGAGAATGATGATGGGGCATGCTCGTCATGGTATTCATAGTATGTGGAGGGATGATTCTTTACTGCTAAGTCTTCAAAGAGGTGAACCCGATATCTATATTAATCCCGATGATGCAACAGAAAGAGACGTTCTTGATGGAGACATGGTAAGAATATTTAATATCGCTGGAGAGTTTTTTGCTATGGCCCATGTCAGTTCATCTATCCAGCCTGGAATGCTTTTTATGTACCATGGATGGGACCCTAAATTATTTAAAAATGGTAAAAACTTTGGTGAAGTTATTCCAACAGGGGGATTAATTAAACCCACTTCAATGGCAGGAGATTATGGGCATTTAGGTTATCAACCACTAGCTTTTGCACCGAATCAAACCTATAAAGACTTTACTTGTGATTTTGAGAAGTCAGCATGAACGACGTATCAACTGCAATCAATTATGAAAGAGAATGCAATCAATCTTTAAGAAAATCAGAAAAAACAGCTGAATCTAGAAGCAATCTATACACATATTTTTCTCTTTTATTAGGATCACCTCACGAGATAGCACTCGAATCCAAAATAACATTCAATAATTCCTTGATAAAAGGGTTGCCATATCCCTTTCAGATTGGGGATTTAATTGAGGAATATAGCGGGATTGAAATAGTGGATTTGAAGCGTCAGTATAGCGCTTTATTCGAAGTCGGTGATGAAGGACCACCGGCACCAATAAGAGAAGATCTATTTTTGTTACAGCCGGCAAAGTTGAGAGAGGATTTAGTGCGTTTCTATGATTATTTTGGATACACCTTAAACGATGAATTTCAATGGCAAATGGACCACCTTTCGATCGAACTTGAATTCATGCATTTTTTAAGTTTTCAAGAGCTAGAATCTAACGATAATAAATTATCATTCCAATTAGGCCAGTTGGATTTTTCAAAGAAGCATTTGCTAAATTGGGTGCCTGATTTATCTGCTACAATTAATCGTCTAGGCAATGGTGATATCTATTCAAAAATTGTTGTAGAATTAAATAACTTTCTTTTAATCGATAATAATTGGCAAAAAGAAACAATCAATAATATTCATAAAACTGGGGATTAAATATGGGTCAAGTCGCAATGGTCATTGATTTAAATAAGTGTATTGGTTGTCAAACCTGTACTACGGCATGCAAATCTTTATGGACCGATGAACCCGGTCAAGAATACATGCTTTGGAATAATGTTGAAACCAAGCCTGGACCTGGATATCCTCGTTATTGGGAAGAAGGTGGTGGAGGTTTTGATGAGCAAGGCGATCTTAATCGTGATGGCTTAATGCCTAAGAAAGAAGATCATGGTGGTGAAGTTCCTTTGAATCATGATGAAGTCTACTTCAAAGGTCTTGAGGTAAGATTNCAACAAGAAGAACCCATGGCTAAAGGCAAGGGTGCAAATTGGGATGAAGATACAAGTTCAGGTGATTACCCCAATAATTATCATTTCTATTTACCAAGAATGTGTAACCATTGCACAAAACCAGCATGCTTAGAGGCATGCCCTGTTAGAGCAATATACAAAAGAGAAGAAGATGGTGTTGTGCTTATTGANCAGGATAAATGCCAAGGGATTAGAGAATGCAATAAAGCCTGTCCTTACGATAAAATATATTTTAATTATGTCACTGGAAAATCTCAGAAATGCATTTTTTGTTTTCCTCGATTGGAAGAAGGGGTGGCACCAGCATGTGCAAGACAATGCCCAGGCAGATTAAGATTTGTTGGATACCTTGAGGATGAAGATGGGCCTATTAATGAACTAGTTTATCAATGGAAGGTTGCTTTACCTTTGCACCCAGAATACGGAACCGATCCTAATGTTTTTTATGTTCCTCCAATGTTGCCTCCAACATTTGATGAAAAAGGAGGGTTTGCTGATGAGCCTAGAGTTCCAACGGAATATCTCAGAAGTCTTTTTGGTGAGAATGTCGATGAAGCATTAATTACGATGCAATATGAGATGGAGAAAAAACAAGAAGGAAAAGAATCTAGATTAATGGATATTCTTATAGCAAAAGAATGGAAATCATTATTCAAAATTCCGGATGTTAAGATTTATTAATCAATGAATATTTCTTAAGGAAACTTCCTATGGAGCTTTCAAAAGGTAGAATTTTTTTAATCATGACGTCATTAGTCTTATCTTCAGTAATGGCAAGTCTGGATTCAAGCTTTACTCCAATCGCCATACCAGACATGATTGATAAGCTTGATTCAAGCACCAGCGAAGTTGTTTGGGTTGCCCTTGGTTATTTAATTGCTGCCAGTGGACCAATGTTATTGGCAGCTAAAATGGCTGATGGAATTGGCCATGCAAGATTTTTTCAGATCGGTACATTGATTTATAGCCTTGCAATGATTGCTTGTAGCTGGGCTCCTGATGCCAATACTCTAATTTCAATACGTTTTATACAAGGCTTTGGTATGGCTTTATTTTTGCCTAGTACATTTGCAATTGCTACAGCAATGTATGGACCAGAAAAAAGAGGAAGTGCCCTTGGAATTCTTCAAGCAGCTAATGCTGTTGGGTTTGTCATGGGGCCTGTTTTTGCTGGATGGTTAATTGATGCTTATGATTGGTCAGCAATATTTTGGTCACGCATTCCATTTGCAATTTTGGCTATTTTATTGGCTTTTTTTGCTCTTGGCTTTAAACATCCTTTTCAATTCTCCGAACGCAAAAAGACTTATGACTACCTCGGTGCAGTTTATTTAACTGCAGCACTATTTGGAATACTTTATGGATGCAATAAGTTGCCAGTAGAGGACAATCATTTAGACCCTTCAACTTGGATTATTTTTGCTCTTGGCTTTGCTTTTTTTGTTTTTTTTATCAAGCAAGAAAAAAAACATAGTGATCCATTAATCGATCTAAAACTGTTTTCTGATAGCAATGAGTTTTCTAAGGCTTCAATAGCTTTTGCTTCCGTGTTTGCCAGTTTTCCTGTTTATCTTTTTATACTACCAATTATTATGATCAGTGGGCTAGAAATGAAAGCTTGGGATGCAGGTCTAGCATTAGGTTTGGCTGCTCTTGCAACGTTGCTAATTAGTCCAATTGCTGGCAATCAGTCTGATAAAATTGGACCTGAAAAATTATGCATGATGGGCGCTTTAATTACCGCGATTGGCTATCTTTTCCTTTTCCTAGTTTCAGCTGATTCAACTGTGCTTTCTATATTGCCCGCAATGGCATTGATTGGAGCTGGAACGGGTTTATTTTTCTCACCCAATAATAATCTGATGTTATCCAGTGCACCTCCAGAAAGAGCAGGTATGGTATCTGGACTCTTCGGTGTTCTGAGACAATCAGGTTATGCACTAGGCTTTGCAATTACAGCCAGTCTTTTTACTGCTATTCAAAATTATTTTGACTTGCAATGGGCCTATTCATCAATTGAGCCAATGTCTCAGGCCTCAGCACTAAGCATTACTGATATCTATCATCAAGGCAGTCAATGGTCTCCTGAGATGCTTGTCTTCATTTTGCATATTGGGGTATTATTGTGCACCAGCATTCTTATCATCACATTTGTTAATTCACTACCAAAAATACAACTCAATATTACCAAGCACTCTATTGTAGTAGCCTCTTCATTGCTTATTGCTTTTCTATCGATTGCTGGATTTAGCTTGACTGCTCCTGGCTATCTCAAGGAAGATGTATTATCAAAAAATCTAACGAATAAAGATAAAAACCCAATCAGTCCTTTTGGTATGCCTTCAAGATCGTTTGAGATTATCACGACTGCCACTGCTGCAAAGCTTGATAGCGATATCAGCAATGATAATTATGACAATCGATGTGTTTTTTGTCATGGCTCTAATTTAGAGGGTATACCGGGTTTAGGGGTATCTATCAAAGATTCTCTTTTTCTAAAAAAGATGGACGTTGATGAAATTATTATCTTTCTTAAAGAAGGACGGATGCCTAATTCCAGCGATACCTTATCAGGTGGGGTTATGCCTGGTTTTGCATGGATGCCAGAAGAAGAAATTAGAGACATCGCAGCTTTTATAAAATCAGCAAATAATAATTCTCAATGAATACTGTTTCTCTTAGAGAAGTTCCAAGCTCATTATCAGCTTGGTATGCCGTAATTATATTATTATTAGCCTATGTTTTATCGTTCGTGGATAGAATTATTATGAGCCTTCTCGTAATTCCTATACAAAAGGATTTAGGGATATCTGATACTCAAATGGGTCTTCTTATGGGCCTTGCATTTGCAATATTTTATACTTTGGTTGGAGTGCCAATAGCCAGATTATCTGATGCAAAGAGTAGAAAGATTATCGTCTCTGTAGGGATTTTTCTATGGAGTATCATGACAGCGGTTTGTGGTCTAGCTAGAAGCTTTATAGAACTATTTTTAGCTAGAGTGGGTGTTGGCGTAGGTGAAGCGACACTCTCCCCAGCCGCGTATTCTATGATTGCTGACTATTTCCCTGAAGATAAGTTAGGCAAAGCAATTGCTGTTTATCAATCCGGAGCACTCTTTGGTAGTGGCATTGCTTTTATTATTGGAGGAGCGATTGTTGGTTTGATCGTTAATTCCAATGCCACCTCATTACTTTTTTTAGG
>JGI26254J51713_1000914_pt1 | contig 11252 bp, 9 predicted proteins | sample SaaInlV_120m_DNA_3_FD_51713 | JGI IMG/M metagenome (IMG submission 51713)
CTAGACCTCTTTAAAGATAAAGTTACTGGTAATTCCGATAATCAACCTCGAGTGTATTTATCTTGGGTTAAGGATGCGACTCTGAATTCTAGTGAATCGAGAAATTACTCTGACTACATAGAACTTATTGAAGTAAGTGATCAAAAAATAATAGAGGAATCAATAATAGAAGATCAATTCTTGATTGATCAATACCTTTTATTAAATGAACTTAATTTAGCTGAAATCATCCTTATCGTGGATAAAGTTTCACAAGATAGAAATGATAGTGGTGATCCCTTCTCAACTCGATCGATTAAAAAGAATCAAAGCATTTCTGGAACGTTCAATGATTTGAATATTGATCTAATCGAATCACCAAATGACCTTTCTGAATACATGAATCTCATGGATCAAACCATCAATCAAAGAGGAAACCTAAATTAGTCCAAGCCCAGTTTTTTAAGATAACGGTCTCTCAATCTTTGAGATCGAGTAACGGTACTAATTTCTTTTCCATCGATGTATATGTTTTTTGTAAAAGATGAAACTTCCAATGGGTGACCATCCCAAATCAAAAGGTCAGCATCCTTACCAACTTCTAGAGTCCCAATTCTTTCGTCAAGTCCAAAAACTGAAGCCACATTTATAGTTAATGCTTTCAATGCGTCTTCTTCTGATAACCCATAAGCAACAGCATTGCCCGCTCCTTGTCGACTGAGATAAGAGTTATGGGTACTTTGTGAAGTAATGAGTATTTTAACACCCGCATTATTCAAAATAGATGCATTATCCATTCTGGCTGCAATGGAATCAAACGAACTTGGAATATTATCCATTGGATCAAGAATCACAGGTATCGATTCCAAGGCAATTTTATCAGCAATTCTCCAAGCTTCTTTGGCCCCTGCTAGGATAATATCAATTTCATGACTATTGGAAAAATCAATCATTCTAAGTATATCTCTAGCTCGATCCGTCCTAACAATGAGTGGAATTTCTTTGCTTACAACCCTTAATATTGCTTCTAAATCTCTTGGAGTATAATAACCAAAATCAAAATAGCCTCCTCTCATTATCTGCGATCTAGATTTATGATAATTCTTAGCTTTTATAAACCCATCTTTTATTAATAGCATTTGTGAAGCCCTAGAATCTTCACTGCCACCAAAACTCATTACCATTGCAATGTCTTGTCCTATAGATTCTTCAGTTAATTTTCCATCTAATTTAAAGACAGAAGCCATCCCAGAAAATACATGGTGTCCAGAAGACGGGGTAACAATAGCTGTGGTGATACCACCCGTTCTATTATGTGGAATGAGAGCGGATGATGGATTATAAGCATCGACAATACTAAATCCAGAGGAAAAATAATCGGTTGAATCGTCTCTTGTTTCAGCTTCAAGTTCAATTTCTTGCAGTCCTATCATGCTATGGGGTGCAATTAAACCTGGTGTTACAAAGTGATTTGTAGCATCAATAACAATGGCATTTTCAAAATCAAGGTTTTGTCCTATTTTTGCAATCAACCCATCAACAATTAGAATATCTGTATTTTGAAGTGTGCCTGATTTCATGGCTGTCATTGCAGTTGCATTCTTTATCAGAATGGTTTCATTAATTTCTGCATGTAAAGGTGATAAAAATAAAAAAACTAGAGAATATTTTATGATTTTCATAATCTATCCCCTTCTGGATTTATGATTCCAAGATCAAAGTCAGTTCTGATGAAACCATTTTTCTTCGTAGCATCAAATGATAAATGACCGTCTATAAATACTTTTTCTGCTTTGCTAAAAGTACTAAAAGGATCGCCATCCCAGATTACAAGATCTGCCATTTTACCAACCTCAAGACTGCCTACTTGATCAGAAATACCCAAAGCTTTTGCAGGATTAAGAGTTATCCATTGTATGGCTCTAGCCTTAGAGATCTCTAGTCCTGCTCTTAAACCAGCGGATAATGCTTTAGAGGCTTCTTGATTGAGGTGCTGAATCCCTACAGCAGAATCTGAATGCACAATTGCACAACCCGTGCCATTCACAGCTTGATCAACCATAGCAACATTTTCCCACACCATATCGTAAGCTTCATTTTTAAAGCCCCACCAATCTGCCCACATCGCAGCACAAACTCCATTATCAGCAAGCAGGTCAGCTACTTTATAAGCCTCGATTGCATGATGAAAAGTTGTAACTCTATAATTAAATTCTTTAGCTATATCAATCATCACTGCCATTTCTTCGCCTCGATAACAATGGTTTTGTATTAGAATCTCGCCTTTAAGTACACCACTGAGCGTCTCCATTTTTAAATCTCTTTTGAATAACTCTTGCTCTTCATCTGACTCCTTGTCATCAGAAAGCTTCTCGCTTAGAGCTTTTGCTTGCATATAACTCTGTGCATCAATCCATGCTTCTCGATAACCAGCTACATTACCCATTCGAGTTGAGGGTTCGCTGTCTCTATTACCATAAACTCTTTTGGGGTTTTCACCGCAGGCCATCTTAAGGGTATAAGGGGCATTGGGGAACTTCATTCCTTGAACTGTAACACTTCTAGTATTTTTTAACGTAACGCCTCTTCCTCCAAAAAGGTTGGCTGATCCTGGTAAAACATGAAAAGTAGTAATTCCTCCTTTAAGAGCTAGAGTGAACTGAGGATCTTGCGTCCAAACGGAATGCTCAGCCCAAACATGAGGAGTCACAGGATTAGTGGCTTCATTACCATCTGAGTTACCTCTCAGTGATGGAGCAGGATAAACACCCATATGCGAATGAATATCAATAATTCCTGGTGTAATCCATTTGCCTTTAGCATCAATAATCTCAGCATTATTAGTATCATCATTACCAATTGAGACAATTCTATTACTGTCTATTAAAATAGAAGAATTCTCTAATAGTTCTCCTGTTCCTGTAAGGATTGTTGCATTTTTGATTAATATTCTTGGGCTTGTATCCGGTTTATAAGTGGATTGGTAAGCTTGGTTGATTAATTCTGATTCACTTTCGCCATAAGTTAATTGAGTGTGTATTAATAAAAGCAAAATAATTAATACATTTGATACTTTATTTTCTGGAATATTTTTCATAGTAATCTCATAGTTATTCTTCAACTAAGGATACTACTATAAGAAAGTTTATAAAATAGGCTCGATAAACTATATTTTTAGAGCGATACTAGTTTGATACTATTTTTTATTTACCATAAATTAGGTTGTGATGTACTCAAGAATAATACTTCTGTTTCTATTTAGTTTCATATCTCAGATATCAATGAGTTCAAATTTTGATATTAATACAAAGAAAATCATTGGGGCTAAATCCAATCAAGAAGAATGGATAACACATGGCAGAACTTATAGTGAAGAGCGATTTAGTGGACTAAAACAAATTAATGAAAAAAATGTTAGTAACTTAGGAATCGAATGGTTTCATGATTTGGACAGTAGCCGAGGTCATGAAGCAACACCATTGGTGGTTAATGGTGTAATGTTCTCAACCGGTGCCTGGAGTGTGGTTTTTGCCAATGATGCCTCCACTGGTGAGCTCATCTGGAAATACGATCCTCAAGTACCTAGAGAAAAAGCATATTATCTTTGTTGTGATGCAGTAAATAGAGGCGTTGCCATCTGGGAAGGGAAAATTTACTTGGGTACTTTGGATGGCAGACTTATTGCATTGGATGCAAAAAATGGTGCATTAATCTGGGAAAAAATTACAGTTGAAGATTCAAAGGCCTACAGCATCACAGGGGCGCCTAGAATCATTAAAGATAAAGTTATTATTGGAAATGGTGGAGCTGATTTTGGAGTTAGAGGGTATGTCAGTGCTTACGATAGTAAAACGGGTGAAATGATTTGGAGATTTTATACTGTTCCAGGAAACCCAAAAGATGGTTTTGAAAATGAAGCAATGAAATTAGCCGCCTCGACTTGGAGTGGATCAAATTGGTGGGAATATGGAGGTGGAGGCACTGTTTGGGACTCTATGGCTTATGACCCTGAATTGGATCTTTTATACATTGGCACTGGCAATGGTTCGCCGTGGAATTATAAAGTTAGAAGCCCAGATGGAGGTGACAATCTCTTTTTATCTTCGATCATTGCTCTTCGACCTGATAATGGAGAATACGTTTGGCATTATCAAACAACTCCAGGGGATAATTGGGATTACACAGCAACCCAACATATTATTTTGGCCGATTTAATGATTGATGGTCAAAATAGAAAAATATTAATGCAAGCTCCGAAGAATGGTTTCTTTTATGTCATAGATCGTCTAACTGGTGAACTAATCTCTGCAGAAAATTATGTGCGAGTGACTTGGGCTAATAAGATTAATATTGAAACGGGTAGACCTGAAAAAACAGCATTAGGTGATTATGAAAAAGAAGATCGATTGGTATCTCCGGGTGCACTAGGCGGACATAATTGGATGCCTATGTCATATAATCCAGAAACTGGATTGGTATACATTCCTACACAAGAGCTCTATTTACCGTTTCAGAAAGATAAAGAATACACCTTTAAAAAAGATAATTGGAATACAGGTATAGACTTAACAGCAATCAATCCACCTAAAAATCTATTGCAACTTAGCTTGCTTGTAAAAAGTATAAGGGGTCGATTAAGCGCATGGGACCCTATTGCACAGAAAGAAGTATGGAAAAAATATCAAACACTCCCTTGGAATGGTGGACTATTATCGACAGCTGGCAATCTTGTATTTCAAGGCACATCCGATGGTGAACTGATAGCCTATAATGCTATGAATGGCAACAAACTTTGGTCCTATGACCTGCAGACAGGGATAATAGCTCCGCCTATTACCTACTCTATTAATGGCAAGCAATACTTAAGTGTTGTTGCTGGTTATGGTGGAGTATTTGCACTGCAAGCTGGATTACCACCGAAATACTCAGGTGGTCCTATCAATGGTCGAATTGTTACCTTTGCCTTAGATTCAAAAGAGCAACTACCAAAAAGAATAGCCAATAAGATTATGCCCAAACCACCAGAATCAATGGGTAATGAAGCCTCAATTGCTAATGGTGAAAAAGTTTATCATTATCAATGCCATATGTGTCATGGTGCAGGTGCTATAGGGGGTGGAGTTATTGCTGACCTACGATACATGGATAAAGAAACTCATGATAATTTTTTAGCAATCACTCTGGGTGGTTTGTATACAAACAAAGGTATGGTGGGTTTTGCTGATAAAATCTCCGAACAAGATGCCAAAGATATTCATGCTTATCTCATTCAAAGAGCAAAAGAAACCTATTATTTGGAGACGCTTAATTCGGCTTTNAAATAATAAATTCTTCTACTGGATTACCNGAAATCAAGTGCTCCTGTATNATCTTTTCTAAGANTTCAGGGGTGCATTTTTTATACCAAATGCCCTCAGGATAAACGACCGCAATNGGGCCATGCGAACANACTCTTAAGCAGTTAACCTTAGAACGAAAAATACCCCCCNTATTATCAAGATTGAGTTCATTCAAACGCTGCTTTAAAAAATTCCAAGACTCCATTGTTTTTTTACGTGGGGAGCAATTCGCTTCTGTTTGATCGGCACAAAGAAAAATATGTCGCTTTATCATATCAACGCCTAATTCATCTAACTTTTTAGCCAGAATATGCTCTTTATTTTCCATTATTTATTTTTTGATTCGTGAAGAAATTAAACCATCGAATAACTTACCATACGGTGGACGCATTAATTTTAAAATAGCATTAAATGGAGTTTGCTTATAGATCCCCCTGGGATTGCTAAAAGTCTTGAATCCCTCAATGCCATGATAACGTCCCATTCCACTGGGGCCAATGCCTCCAAAAGGAAGATCTTCCTGTACATAATGAAAAATAACATCATTCAAGCAAACACCACCAGACACTGTTTTATTAATTACATTACTTTCTTCTGAAGTATCATTACCAAAATAATACATCCCTAAAGGTCGATCCTTGTTATTAATATAATCAATGGCTTCATCAACTTTTCTATAGGTTTTAACAGGAAGAATTGGTCCGAATATTTCCTCTTTCATTACCAACATTTCATCTGTTGCTCCCAATACAATGGTGGGCATCATTTTATGATGATTCCGTTTTTCATTACTTTCTTTAGCAGGATTAATCTCTATAATTCTAGCTCCTTTATCTTTTGCATCATCTAAATAAGATTGCAAACGACTAAAATGCTTATCATTAATAATTGATGAATAATCATCATTAGAATAGATAGATGGATACATGGTGCTGATTGATGTTTGTGAAGCTTCAATCCATTCCTCCATCTTTCTTTCAGGAATAAATAAATAATCCGGTGCAATACATGTTTGCCCACAGTTCATCAATTTTCCATTCCAGACTCTGTCTGACACTACAGTCATATTAGCTGTATCACCAACAATTACAGGTGATTTACCTCCCAGCTCCAGAGTAACTGGTACTAAATTCTTTGAAGCAGCTTCCATAACTTTTCTAGCAACTGATGTTGAACCAGTAAACAAAAGATGGTCAAACGGTAAACTGGTAAACTCTTCCCCAACTTCAGGACCGCCGGGAAAGACTGCGACTTCATCTTCATCAAAGTATTTCTCAATCATTGTTTTCATCAATAGGGAGGATTGAGGAGTATACTCAGATGGTTTAATCATAGCTCGATTACCAGCCGCTAGAATTACAGCAAGTGGTGCATAAGTTAAGCTAAACGGATAATTCCATGGGCTGATAATACCGACACAACCGACAGGCTGATACTGAACATAAGCTTTTGCTAATAAAATATTAAAAGGAAAAGAGGCATTTCGAGACTCTGGTTTCATCCATTTCTTAAGATTCTTCTTTGTGTAATGAATAGAGTCAAAAACTGCAGCAACATCTGAGAACTTTGACATCACCGGTGAACGATGTCCAAAGTCATTGGATAATACTTCTGGAATTTGTCCCTGGAATTCAAGTAACATCTCTATCAACCTGTCGAGTCGATCGATGCGTGTTTTTAAACTTGGGATTGTATCGTTTAATACATTAATTCTTTGCTTATCTAAAGTTTTTTTCATAAATACTCACTTAAGGAAATTAGGTTCCATTGCATAAATTAAATCATAAAGTGGTTGAAAGCTAGCCCATAAAATCATATCCGTACCAGCTTGAGCTTTAGCTTGAAGTGCAATCTCATCAGAGATAATAATAGGAGATCCTGCTGAGTCTGCTAACAATTGACTCTGGCAACACTTATCCATAGCTATGAATAACCAAATGGCTATATCCACACTAGTACCCGTGGTCAATAATCCATGATTTTGTAAAATTGCAGTTCTTTTTTCTCCCAATGCTTCTGCAATTGCTAAACCCTCTTCTATATCAAAAGCAACTCCACCGTAACTATCATAAATCGCCTGTTCTTGAAAAAAGAGTGCTGCATCTTGGGTAATGGGATCCAACAGCTTACCTAAACTAGAGAACGTTCTTCCGAAGACAGAGTGAGCATGGGCTGCTGAATTAACATCCGGTCTTGCCTTATGAATTGATGAATGAATTGCAAATGCAGCAGGATTAATTGGGCGATTACCCTGGATTATTTGACCGTCTTCTTTAACGAGTAATAAATCTGAAACTGAGATTTGACTGAAATTCATGCCCAATGGATTAACCCAAAAATGATCACTAAATTCTGGGTCTCTCAGAGTTATGTGCCCTGCTAGTCCCTCATCAAAACCATACAATGCAAACAAACGAAAACCAGCTGCCAATCTCTCAAGTTGCAACGCCTTTGTTCTTCAATTGATTGAGGAATAATTGGCTGAAGTGAACCCTTTTCTTTTTGAGGAAGGATTCCCTTTGATCTATCAATGTTCTTAGGCTCAGTCATAAATAATATCTAATAAATTTTATCTACTTAGTAATATAATAGATAGAGTGATAAATACTATAGATTATTTACTTATAATTATTTTTTAGACAGTAAAACGAAGGAATTAAATGAAAGAAACAATAATATCTTTGATGATTTTTCTATTTCTCTTTATTTTTATCATAGCTGCTGATTTTTATATCACGGGCAACCTATCAAAAGATCAATTCAAAAATATAGATGAAATGAAGGGATCAATTGACAAATAATAAATCAGATAACTATACAATTGTCAGTATTATATTGGCGATACTCTGTATCACAATCCCAATAGTAATAAATCCCGATCAAGCGCAAACATTCATCTCCACAACCTATCAAAGAACTGTGGACATTTTTGGACCCTCTTACATGATCTTGGGTGTTATGACTTTATTGTTTCTTGTCACTTTATCAGTTTCAAAGTATGGAAAATTTAAGCTAGGTGGAGAGAATAGCTCTCCTGAGTTTTCTAATTTTAGTTGGTCAAGTATGTTATTTTGCTCTGGTATTGGAGGGGGAATACTCTATTGGTCGGGTGTTGAATGGGCTTATTATGTTAGTAGACCACCTTTTGGTATTGAACCTTTCTCAGAAGGAGCTTACCACCTTGCATCAGCCTATGGCATGTTTCATTGGGGTTTAACTGGTTGGGCTCTTTATTGTCTTCCTGCCATAGCCATAGCCATCCCTTTCTATCATTATAATCTTGGATCTTTAAGATTGAGCTCTGGCCTTAGAACCAATAAAAATAGTGCCATAGAAAACTCATTCATTGGACGATTGGTTGATTTTATTTTTGTTATTATTTTAATCGGTGCATCAGGCGGTACCATTGGTATGTATGTGCCCATCATTGGTGCNGGNTTATCAGAAGTATTTGGAATCAATCATGATTTGATTCTTGACTTAAGCATGCTTTCATTATGCACATTAATGTTTGGAGCAAGNGTTTACAGAGGAATAGATAAAGGAATTAAGATTCTCAGTAATTTTAATNTNCTATTGGCATTAACNTTTCTAATNCTGATNNTCTTCTTAGGATCCTTTCAAGAAATCATTGCTTTGTCTATTGAGGCAATTAAATCACTTTTCACAAACTTTNTAGGTATGAATAGTTTGGGTATAACTGAGCAATCTGATTTTGCAGANGATTGGACTATCTTTTATTGGGCATGGTGGCTTGCTTTAGGTCCACAAGTAGGNTTATTTGTAGCCAGAATATCCAAGGGNAGGACCTTGAGAGAATTGGTAATGGGTATGCTAATCATTGGTAGCTTGGGTTGCTTTATCTTTTTTGCTATNTTNGGTAATTATGCGATTAATTTAGAGCTTANTAATCAACTTATTGTTACTGATATTTTAGCCAATGATGGTCATCAAATTGCNGCTACAGCAATCCTGCTTCAATTACCCTTTGGGGAATTATTTGTTTTNGCTTACTGCTTAATAGTGATTATCTTTATAGTCACTTCATATGATTCAGTTTCTTATATTCTCTCTTATCATGTAAAGANTACTGCNAGTGAAGCCTATGAGCCTAGTAAGAATATGAGACTATTTTGGGCCTTAGTTCTTGCTATCCTTCCAGCTTGTCTTTTTCTCATAGGGAGCAATAGGACAGCAATGGATCTCATTTTATTAATGTCACCGCCTCTTCTGTTCCTATCACCCATCTTTGCATTATCAATGATAAAAACATTAAGAAGTCATTATGCTTTGAAAGATTCTACGATGGATAAAAATATTTCAGAATAAATACAGTTATTAATTTAAGTACTCGTAATACTCTATTCCAGCATCCTGAAAGTCATCTCTCTCTTCTGTTCCTATTCTTTTAACAACGAATTGATTTCTTAATTGGTGATCTATCCCATTGGTTGTTTTTTCAGATCTTAAAGTAAGATATTGCTCTTGAGATAGGTTGTATCGATCTTTAAAAGCATTGGAAAAATTAGATTTAATGGATGCTTCTTTCCATTCATTTGTAAAAATAAGTGGTATCACTTCTGCAGCATCGCCACTTCCATATCCAAATAAAAGAGCTTCTTGATTTGACCAATCAATACCTTTATTTATGGCATCCTCCATTCCTGCAGCAAACCATCCAAAAACAGATCCTGAATAAATATTTCCCATCTCCATTGTTAGCAAAGAACCGTATTTGATTTTCGCCAAAACATTATTTTGGAATTTATCATCATTATTAACTTTCTTAATTACTCTATTAGATAGTGGAAGAAAATCAGCATTAACATCATTGTTAGCAAATTCTGACACATTGGGTCTATTAATTAATTCATTTAACAACTCTTCAAAATCAATATCAGACGCTAAAGCATAGGCTTCCAGTTCTGCTTTATCATTTTTATTCCCATGAGCTAATGCATGCAAATAAACAATTGAAAAAGCAGTCATAGGCATTTTATGAAATGGTCTATGAAGAAATGCAGCACTAATGTTTCTGAAGGTATTTTGCGGTATGTATTGTTCTTTTTTTTGTCATATCATCCATCGCTGAAATGGTTTCATCTACATAACAAGATGATGAGTATTTACCATTAAATATAGGCAAATCAATATCAAAATCAGAATGATCACTTGCTTGTGTAGCTCTGTACTGAATTGGCTTTCTAAAGTCCAATAAACGATAATCTGATGAAGTACCTGAGAGTTCCGTTCTAACTTCAGCAATTTTTGGATCTCTCTCAACCAAAGCAGCGATAGCTCCTGCTCCTTGTGTTGGTTCTCCACTGGCGCCTATTTGATAGAGGGCAATATCAGAGCAAACAATAATTGCTTTTAAGGACGGTGCATCTGATTTAATAAAACGAACAGCATTTTTTAAGGCGTAAATACCTGATAAGCATGCTTGTTTAAACTCGGGTACCTCGCAGCGACTTGAAATAGTTTCCATTTTTCTATTTTTTAATTCTTCATTAACCATGCCCTTGATGATGATGGATCCTGCTGAGTTATCAGTGCTAGATTCTGTACCTAAAGCTAAAAATCCTATCTCTGATGGATTAACCTCATGAGATACAATTAAATCAAGAACCGCATTTGCAGCCATCGAGTAAATTGTTTGATTGGGCCCTAAAACTCTGAAACCAGAACCGACGATATTGTTTATCTTATCCCATGAATTATCAGTCCATTCACACCATCGCTCAAGATCTACACGATATGGAGGAACATAGGTTGTTAATGCACTGATTCCTACTTTTAGATTATCCATGATGATTGAAAATTAAATTAAAAAAATGATTGTAGTCTTAAAATATTAGTACTGAAAGAGATTTATATGAGTTACTTAATTTCTTCAATCCTGAGACTGTTTGTAAACCCTTCTATTTTTAAAGG
>JGI26254J51713_1000924_pt1 | contig 11180 bp, 10 predicted proteins | sample SaaInlV_120m_DNA_3_FD_51713 | JGI IMG/M metagenome (IMG submission 51713)
TAGCTAAAAGGTTAACAATAGTCAGACAAGAAACCGGGGCTATATTAGCCCCGGTTTTTTTATCTATATATAAAATAAGAACTTAGAAATACTCGGCTTTATCAGCAAGCAAGGATGCAATTTTAGTCAGAAACAGGTATCTTTGCCCTTGATAACTACCTGTATGGGAATAAGAGATTATGAAACTAATTACTGCAGTGATTAAACCGTTTAAACTTGATGATGTTCGTGAGGCGCTTGCTGATATTGGTGTGCAAGGAATTACTGTGACTGAAGTTAAAGGCTTTGGCCGCCAAAAGGGGCATACTGAACTTTATAGAGGGGCTGAGTATGTTGTGGACTTCCTACCAAAGATTAAGTTAGAAATCGCAATTTCAAGCGAGATGGTTGATAGCGTTGTTGAGGCTGTCACTAAATCAGCGGCAACAGGTAAAATTGGCGATGGAAAAATATTTATTTCCTCGTTGGATGAAGTTGTTCGCATTCGCACCGGTGAAACTGGTGTTGAAGCAATCTAACTAAACTCTTTCTTTAGACGTTCTTGTAGGTTATATAGTGAAAAGTAAATACTTCAAGGTTAGATCAATGTCGAGGCTATTGGCTGCACTGTTATCATTGATTGTGACATTGAGTACCAATGGCGCCGCTAGTGCGCTCGATAATTCGATCGTTACGACCATGATCGAGAAGCTTAATTCAGCACGCTCTGATTTAGAATATGACGTCATCGGTAAGGCACCGATAGATGGTTTCTATGAAGTGCAGGTAAAAGATGGGCCTGTCCTCTATGTCTCAGCAGATGGTGATTTTTTCTTTGACGGAAACCTATACCAGGTGAAGAATGGGCAGTTTTCCGATGCCCGTAGTTTGCGCTTGGATGTGGATCGTCGACAAACGTTTGCAGCGATGTCCACTGACAGTATGATTATCTTCGAGGCCAAGGGTAAGCCTAAAGCTATTATTAACGTGTTTACAGATGTTGATTGCGGCTATTGTCGAAAGTTGCATAAAGAGGTTCCCCAACTCAATGCCATGGGTGTAGAAGTAAGATACCTTGCTTATCCACGTAGCGGTATTCCTTCCGCTTCTTATGACAAGATAGCTACAGTTTGGTGCTCAGACGATAGGCAGGACAGTCTTACGCGCTCTAAAAATGGCGAGGATGATGTTATTTCAGTCTGTGAAAATAATCCGGTAGCCGAACACTTCACCCTTGGTGGAAAACTGGGCGTCACTGGTACACCAGCAATAGTCTTGATGGATGGCACTATGCTGCCTGGTTATCGTACAGCGGCTGACTTTGCCAGACTGCTGGGTCTTAATTCTCAGGCTCAGGGTAGTTAGGCAAAACCCTTTGAATAACACTGCATAATTCTGCAAATAGTATAAAATTACCATCCGTGAAAAGGATGGTAATTTTTGCGTGTTGGATTTAATTAATAGTCTGAGGGATTAAGGTGAGAGTGGTCAATATAGGTTTGTGTGGTTTAGGCACCGTCGGATCCGGCGTATTTAATGTGCTTGCTCGAAATTCGAGTGAAATTAATACCCGTTCAAACTGTCAAATTAAGGTGGCTCAAGTCGGATGTCGTCGGGATAATCCCAATTGTGATGTGACGGCAGTGGATGTCACGCGAGAAATATTTGATGTCGCTAACAATCCAGATATTGATGTGGTGGTCGAACTGATTGGAGGCACCACCGTCGCTTTCGATCTCGTCATGACTGCGCTGAAGAATAACAAACACGTCATCACTGCCAACAAGGCGCTAATAGCCGAACATGGTGGAGCTATTTTTTCTGAAGCGGAGTCTCGAGGCCTAATTGTTGCCTATGAAGCTGCTGTGGCTGGCGGTATTCCCATTGTAAAGGCTTTGCGTGAAGGCCTGTCTGCGAATCGAATTAATTGGTTGGCTGGTATCATTAATGGAACCACTAACTTCATTCTCTCTGAGATGGACAGTAAGGGAAGAGAGTTTTCTGATGTGTTATCTGAAGCTCAGAAAAAAGGCTATGCCGAGGCTGACCCAACCTTTGATGTAGAGGGTATTGATGCTGCCCACAAGTTGATTATTTTAGCGTCGATTGCCTTTGGCATTCCATTGTCTTTGGATGGTATTTTTACCGATGGTATTACCCAATTAGAGCCTCAAGATGTCGCCTATGCGAGAGAGTTAGGTTATTCGATTAAACATCTAGGCATGGCTCGTCAAACAGAGGCCGGCGTCGAGCTGCGCGTGCATCCCACACTCGTTCCTGAGAGATCATTGATTGCTGGTGTGAACGGTGTATCAAATGCAGTAATGGTTAATGCGGATGCAGTAGGGACAACATTGTTTTATGGGCCAGGGGCCGGTGCAGAGCCGACAGCATCCTCTGTGATAGCAGATATTGTTGACGTGGCGCGACTAATGGATTCTGATTCTGATTCGCGTGTTCCGCCTCTTGGTCGAAGCTCCGACCAGCTTAAAGCACAAAAAATATTAGATATTCAAGACGTCGAAACGGGTTTTTATATACGGTTCTCGGCGTTAGACCAGCCAGGCGTGCTATCCAGTATCACCAAAATAATGGGAGATGCTGGGATTAGTATTGAGGCGATTATTCAGCGCGAGCAACCTGCAGGAGAGCGTTACGTCAATGTGATCATCCTGACTAATGTAACCAAGGAGAAATGCTTAGACGGAGCCGTTGAGCATATCGAGCAATTGGAAACGGTTCGAGGACAGGTCAATTTCATTCGCGTTGAATACCTGGATCAGCACTAAAAACCACATTAAAAATTAAGGTAAATTATCGGCAATCGTGACTAGGACCACAGTTTAATGAAATACATCAGTACCCGCGGTGGTGTAGCACCAAAAAGTTTTGAAGACGTTATCTTGACGGGCCTAGCGCCTGACGGCGGACTATTTGTGCCTGACCAACTGCCGCAATTTAGTCATAGTGAAATTAGTTCTTGGAAGGATCTTAGTTATCAGGAGTTGGCTTTAAAAGTCATGAGCCCCTTTGTTGATGGCGCGATTCCTCAAGTTGAGTTAAAGCGCCTTATTGAGAAATCCTATGCCTCCTTTAGGCACTCTGAAATAGCTCCCTTGGTGAAGACGGGCAAAAATGAATGGATTCTTGAATTATTTCATGGGCCAACGTTGGCTTTTAAAGATTTTGCACTACAGTTTTTAGGTAACCTACTCGACTACACGCTAGAAAAGCGTCAAGAAAAAGTGGTCATTATGGGTGCCACGTCTGGGGATACCGGTTCAGCGGCGATAGAGGGCTGCCGCCGCTGTGACAACATTGATATTTTTATTCTCCACCCTTACCAGCGAGTGTCAGAGGTCCAGCGCCGCCAAATGACCACGGTTCAGGCTGATAATATTCATAATATCGCTATGCATGGAAATTTTGACGATTGTCAGAATATGGTGAAAGCGAGCTTTGCTGACCAATTATTTTTGCCCGGTGGACGTCAGCTTGCCGCGGTTAATTCGATCAACTGGGCGCGAATAATGGCTCAAATTGTCTATTATTTTTGGGGATCATTGCGACTAGGGGGGCCAGATCAGGCGGTCTCATTTTCGGTACCAACAGGTAATTTTGGTGATATTTTTGCGGGTTATCTCGCCACCAAGATGGGCTTGCCTATCAAGCAGTTAGTTATCGCTACTAATCAAAACGATATCTTACATCGCTGTATTAGTGAAAATGACCATACCACTAGACCGTTGGAGCAAAGTTTAGCCCCAAGTATGGATATTATGATTTCAAGTAACTTCGAGCGATTGTTGTTTGATCTCTACGATCATGACGGTAAAGCTATAGCCGATTTGATGGCAGATGCCAAGTCGGGTGATATGCGACTCAGCGAAAGTGTTCTTTCTACGGCGCGGCAACTATTTTCTAGTTATCGCTGCGATGATAAAGGGATGGTAGAGTTGATTCGCGATACTTATCAAGATCACGATTATCTTCTTGACCCACATACTGCTATAGGTTTGGCCGCTGCGAGAGCGTGCCGTGCCGATCTTGAAACCCCCATGGTGACCCTGGCCACTGCGCACCCAGCTAAGTTCCCTGATGCTGTGAAACAGGCTGGTTACCCGAGTGACCCTGAATTGCCCTCGCATATGGCCGATCTATTTGAGCGAGAAGAGAAGTTTACTGTGCTGGACAACGATTTATTGGCGGTGCAAAGTTTTATATCCGATAACACTACTGCGTAGAAACCGTAATGGTGGAGAATACGTAAGACAAGCTGACCAGCCAAAACTATCGAGACGAATTTATGAGTGAAGCAAATAAATTAAGTAAAGAAGATCAAGATCGAGTTGATAAATACCTAAATAGCGGGTTCAACACGACTGAACGAAAGCCCTTTTATGGCCTACGATTACTCGGTGGGATTTGGATTGTGGTGGCGGCTTTGGGTTGGGTCAGTTGGTATATTGGTAAACAGGCTGGATACCTTTAGATTTTGATACTTTAAGTTCAATTTTTGGGAGATAGTTAATGTATTCCGAGCCTATGCCAACAGCGACTATGATCCACACTAACGGTATTGAACTAGAGGTTTTTCAAGCTGGGCATGGCGGTGTTCCAATTGTTTTGTGTCATGGTTGGCCGGAGTTGGCATACAGTTGGCGGTACCAAATTCCAGCCTTAGTCAGCGCAGGTTACCACTGCATTGTGCCTAATCAGAGAGGTTATGGCGGTTCTAGTAAACCCTCTGATGTAAATGCCTATGATATTCATCATCTAACCGACGACCAAAATGGATTGCTTGATGCCTTGGGTATCGATAGAGCTATTTATGTGGGGCACGACTGGGGCGCCATTATGTTGTGGCAACATACGCTACTAAACCCAGATCGTGTCATTGGTCTGGCAAATATGTCAGTCCCTTTTAAAGCGAGAGAGCCTTCAGAGCCTGTAGCTTTTTGGGAGAAGGCGCTAGGTGAAGACTTCTATCTGGTCCATTTCAATCGTTATCCTGAGATCGCGGCACGTTCATTTGAAACCGATCCTAAAAGGGTTTTAACCAACCTCTACCGCACTAAGCATTGGTTAGATGATAAATCACTTCAACCGGATGGATATTCGATTGTGCGGTCTGCAGAAACGGATAATCAGCGCGGTGAATTAATGCTGAGTGAAAAAGATTTAATGGTCTTCGTGGACGCTTTTGAGCAGGGGGGCTTTGTTGCTCCTTGTAATTGGTATCGAAATTTCACTCGCAACTGGGAAACTATGGGCCATGTTAAGCAAATTATAGAACTACCATGTCTCATGCTCTATGGCGACTATGACATGGTCCCAAAAGTTGATATGACTCATACCGTACTAGATCTAGAGATTAATAATTTAGCTTGTGGCCATTGGATTCAGCAAGAGGAGCCAGAGCAAACCAATCAGATTTTACTGGACTGGCTACAGCGTAAAATACAACCGCTTTTGAGTTTGTAAAATGCAAATTCAAAGCAGAACCTATGATTTAAAGAGTTGTGACTTCCCCGATCAGGTAGACCCGCTTTTACAGCGAGTTTATGCTGCCAGAGGAGCGAAAAACCAACTGAGTTTGGACCGACATCTCTCTAGCCTACCTTCACCTCAGTTAATGCTTGGTATGCCAGCAGCGGTAATCCGCCTTATAAAGGCTCTGCGTGACAATCAGCAGATAGTGATTTTGGGTGATTTTGATGCTGATGGAGCCACGAGTTCAGCATTAATGGTGCTCGCCTTGACCGCTATGGGCTTTAAAAATGTGACGTTTTTAGTTCCTAATAGATTTGATTATGGTTATGGGTTAACCCCAGAAATTGTTGATCTGGCCGCGCAAAAGAAGCCGCACTTACTTATTACTGTCGACAATGGTATATCCAGTGTCGAGGGTGTGGCGCATGCTCTGACACTGGGTATTGAAGTCATTATTACCGACCACCACTTGCCGGGCGAAGTCTTGCCTAATGCGGTTGCTATTGTTAATCCAAATCAACCTCAATGTGAATTCCCAACGAAAAATCTTGCCGGTGTTGGTGTTGCTTTTTACCTACTAAGTGCCTTACGCGGTGAGCTTCGGCATCAAGGTTGGTTTTTGGAGCATGATATCGCCGAACCCAATATGGCTACTTGGCTTGATTTGGTGGCGTTAGGGACCGTGGCTGATGTCGTGCCCTTAGACCAGGTCAATAGGGTCTTGGTGTACCAAGGTTTGTTGCGTATTCGAGCAGGCCAATGCCGTCCAGGCATTCAAGCTTTACTGCGGATTGCTGGCAAGAACCCTCATCGTTTAGCCTCTGCAGATCTGGGGTTTGCTATTGGTCCACGGCTAAATGCCGCTGGGCGACTAGATGATATATCACTGGGTATTCAATGCTTGCTAACCGATGATCCTCAACTGGCTATGCAAACCGCTCAAGAGTTAGATCAACTCAATAAAGATCGCAGGTCCATTGAGCAAAGTATGCAGCGCGAAGCGTTAGTTGAAATGGATAAATTGTCATTTGAGTACGATCAGGCTCTCCCAGCTGTTTTGTGTCTTTTTCATCCGGACTGGCATCAAGGTGTGGTGGGCCTGTTAGCAAGTCGACTTAAGGAAAAATACCATCGTCCTGTTGTCGCCTTTGCGCGTGGTGATGCAGGTACCTTAAAAGGATCGTCTAGATCGATTCCAGGATTACATATCCGCGATGCCTTAGACGCAGTGGCGACCCAAAATCCTGGTCTTGTCGATAAGTTCGGCGGCCATGCCATGGCAGCGGGATTGAGTTTGTTAGAAGCAAATCTTGAGCACTTCACTGAGGCGTTGCAACAGTATGTTGCAAAAGTACTTAATGAGGACGATATGGCCGCTAAAGTCATCACCGATGGTAGTCTTGAATCTAAGCAATTAACGATGCACACTGCCGAGGTTTTACGTGAGGCCGGTCCTTGGGGACAGCAATTTTCAGAGCCATGTTTTGAAGGCTGTTTTAAGCTAAAGCAGCAGCGTATCGTCGGTGAGAATCATCTCAAGTTGGTTTTGGCAGATGAAGCGGCACCTGAGATTAATATTGATGCAATTTACTTCAATATAGATGCTAGTTTATGGCCGAACAAGCATGCTCAGCGAGTAAGATGTGTCTATCGTTTGGACATTAATGAGTATCGNGGTCAAGAAAAGTTACAATTTCTGGTNCAATACATGGAAGCCCTTTAATAGTAACCACAAGAACAATCACAAGAACATCATNATGAGTTTAAAATCCGATCTTCGTGCAGATCTACTGCTGTTGACTACTGCTTTTATCTGGGGCTTTTCTTTTGTATTCCAAAGTACAGGAATGGACCATGTTGGGCCTTTTACGTTTGTCTTTGGTCGGTTTGTCATCGCTACTATCGCTATTGTGCCAATCTGGTACATTATGGAAAAACCGCAAAAGGTTTTTGTTTTTCAGCCAATGGATATAAAAGCATTCCAGCTGGGCACTATTATGGCTGCTGGCATGTTAGTTCAGCAGTCAGGTCTTTTGTATACAACCGTTGCTCGGGCAGGTTTTTTAACAGGTATTTATATTATTTTTGTACCCCTAATCGGGTTGTTCATGGGCAGTAGAACAGAATGGCCCACATGGATTGGTGTTTTCCTCTCTTTAGTGGGATTGTATTTTCTTGGACAGATTCAAACCGACGAGTTTTTAATTGGCGATGGGTTGATGTTATTGAGTTCAGTATTATGGGCTTTACATGTTATCTACACTGGAAAAGTAGCCAATAAAATATCAGTATTCCGGCTAATGTTTCTACAATTTGCCATCGCCGCNCTGCTTAGCTGGCTGGCGATGCTTATCTTTGAGACTTGGGATTGGCAGGCGGTTAAAGGCGCAGCTGTGTCATTATTATTTGTGGGTGTCTTGGCGTCGGGTATTGGCTTTTCATTGCAGGTGGTGAGCATGCGCACAGCTCCAGCATCGCATGCCGCGCTCATTCTCAGCTTTGAAGCGGTGTTTGCTGCGATCGGAGGTTGGTGGTTGCTCGACGAGTACCTCACCACCCCTGAATTGATCGGTTGTGGCTTAATTTTTAGCGGTGGACTAATCTCTCAGTTAAAGGTGTTCCTTAAGGCTTCAGGTGAAGCTATCGAGCATCCTCGTGGTGTTAATTAGTAGGCTTTTCTAGATATTCTCGAGCGACGAGTTAAGTGCCTTTAGGACGACAGCCTTCATGATGGGCTGTGCGAGTTCGGTGGGATGTAGGCCATCTTCTTGAATCATACCTTTGGTAACGACGAGTTCTTCAAGCTGAAAAGGAATGAGTAGAACGTTCTGTTCTTTAGCGAGAGAGGGATAGACTGCAGCAAAGGCTAGGGTGTAGCGGCGACCGTAGTTGGGTGGGATACGCATGCCGAATAATATAGGCATCGCATTTTGCTCACGACATAGCGCGATCATCGTCGTTAAGTTGCTCTTCATTAAACTGAGAGGATGGCCTCGCAAGCCATCATTACCGCCTAGTTCGAGCACGACGAAGTCAGGCTGAAATTTCTCTAAAAGCAATGGTAACCGTTCCAGGCCTCCGCCAGTCGTGTCACCACTGATGCTTCCATTGACTATTTTGTGCTTGGGATGCAAATCTTTTTGCAGCAAATTTACCCAACCCTTTTCAGGGTTTATACCGTATCCTGCGCTTAGGCTGTCGCCTAGCACTAATATGGTTGATCCATAAGTGTTGGCACCGAGTACAAGAAACAGGCAACATAGGCGCTGGAAAAAAAGTCGCATAAATTCTTCTCTAGTCTGAATATTTAAAATTGGCCCTAGCAGTGTAAGGGATTACGGTAATAATGGAACAAAACGATGATTGAAGTTCGTAATGTGAGTAAACAGGTGGTCACGACTGAGGGTACGTTACGTATNCTTGATCAGATTAATCTGTCAGNTGCTGATGGTGAAACCATAGCCATTGTTGGACCGTCGGGTTCAGGTAAGTCGACATTGTTGGGTATATTGGCCGGGTTGGATCTTCCCAGTTCGGGCACAGTATCCCTTAACAATAAAGATATTACGGCGATGGATGAGGAGGGGCGCGCAGCTGTGCGAGCTAAAGACGTTGGCTTTGTGTTCCAGTCTTTTCATCTTCTGCCGGGATTAACCGCACTAGAAAACGTGGCATTACCGCTTGAACTTAACGGTGATGTAAAGGCACTGGAAACAGCCCGTTATTATTTGGAGAGGGTGGGCTTAAATCATCGAACGACCCATTATCCACGACAGCTTTCTGGGGGTGAACAACAGCGCGTGGCCGTAGCGCGAGCCTTTGCTTGTAGACCAACTATTTTATTTGCTGATGAACCGACCGGTAATCTTGATACTGGCACTGGTCAGATTATCAACGATTTGTTGTTTGACCTTAATCGGGAAGAGGGTACTACATTGGTGCTTGTGACCCACGAAATGAATTTAGCGTCACGATGCAACCGTACACTGCAATTACATGCGGGTCGTGAAGCATCCGCTGAGAATAACAGTGAGGTGGTGCGTTAATGCTGTCTCTAAGGATGCTGCTGCGCAACTGGCGTGGTGGAGAGTTAGGTTTGATTCTCTGGGCTCTTGTCCTTGCGGTGGCTGTAGTGACTTCAGTGTCCCTGTTAGCCGAGCGTATAGAGCGANCACTGAGCAATGAGTCTAGTAGTTTTCTAGCATCAGATTTAGTGGTGCAAAGTAGCAAAGTCACTAATGCAGCCTGGCTTTTAGAAGCCCAGAGCAAAAAGGTTTCTACGGCTCAAATGCTGAGTTTCTCATCAATGGTGTTCAACGATGAAGACATGCATCTGGCTTCAATTAAAGCTGTTGAGCCCAGTTATCCATTACGTGGTTTTATCAAGCGGTCTACAACACCTTTTACCAGTGATGAGAGCCTGATTGAAGAGGTTGATTATGGTCCACCTCAGGGCGAAGTTTGGGTCGATGCAAGATTGCTCCCACTGCTTAATATTGACTTGGGTGATCAGATTGAATTAGGCGATACATCGCTCAAGGTTAGTCAAATTCTCGTCGAAGAGCCAGACAGTGGTGGCTCTTACTCTTTTTTCGGTGCTCGGGTGTTGATGAACTATGCCGATATTCCTAGTGCAGGGATTATTCAACCAGGTAGTCGCGTTACCTATCGTTATCTCATGGCGGCGGGGGTAGACGCAAAGAAGGAATTCTCCGAATATGTTGCCTGGCTAAAGCCCCAATTGGATGTCCATGATCGATTGATCACACCAGATCAGGCCCAAGCTAGTATTGCTGACACAATGGACAAAGGTCGACGTTTTCTTCTCCTCGCAGGCAGTATTGGTGTTGTTTTAGCTGGCATTGCTCTGGCGCTTGCTAGCCATTACTTTGCTAGTGGGCAAACCAAACAGGTGGCCTTGTTCAAGAGCTGGGGAATTTCAGCTCATCGAGTGCGAAACATATATTTTCAGCAAAGTATTTGGATGGGTCTCGGAGGATCGCTGGTCGGACTGGTGATAGGGTTTTTGTTTCATCTATTATTGCTATTTATCGTCAGTGATTGGTTGCCCATTGCACTGCCAGCGGCGGGGCCAAGATCTTGGATAACGGGTCTGGCGACAGGTTTAATTTGCCTGGCTGGCTTCACCTTACCCGCCCTATGGCACTTACCCGCCCAATCGCCCCTTGTCGTGCTGCGGCAAGACGCAGTGCTAAAGCCGCTCAGTTCAGCAGTGCGAGTCATCCTTGGTGTTGGTGCGATTGCTGGATTATTACTGTGGTATAGCAATAATCTTTATCTGTCACTAGCTATATTGTCTGGATTTGGCGTCACCGCTTTGGCTTCAATTTTAGCTGGGTTACTTTTGCTGCGTCTGGGCAAGCAATACGGCCAGCGTTTAGGCAGCATTTGGCGTTTAGCCTTAGCCAACCTCTGGCGTCGTAAGGCGCAAAGTTTAATACAGATGGTCGGGTTTTCTGGAGCAATTGCGTTACTGATGATCATGGTAGTGGTCCGTACTTCTCTAATAGACGAGTGGCGATTCCAGCTAGCTGAAGATGCCCCTAACCATTTTTTGGTTAATGTAGCCTCCTATGAGCTAGACGGCGTTAAACAGCTGGTCAATGGTCAAGAGCTGGATACGGCGGGCTGGTACTCGATGGTGCGCGGCAGAATGACGGCCATTAATGGAAAGTTGATCACTGAGG
>JGI26254J51713_1000925_pt1 | contig 11164 bp, 9 predicted proteins | sample SaaInlV_120m_DNA_3_FD_51713 | JGI IMG/M metagenome (IMG submission 51713)
GGTAAATGGTGATAAGGAAAGGCTAGTTCATCTCACTATAAATGGAGTGGATGGAACGATAGAAGTAAATGGAGAGACTTTTGATGGATTTATGCCGCAACATTCATTTTTGACTGATGAAGAGATAGCTGATGTTTTGACTTATATTAGGACTAATTTTGGTAATAATTCAAGTCCTATTACTTTTGAAGAAGTTGAAAAATTTAGAAAAACAAATAATAGATTTAAGGAAACTTTAAATAAATGAAAAAAATAAAGCTAATAATATGTATCGTTGGATTTTCCCTTTTCCAATTAAAATCATACACTCAAGTCTATGATATTTTGATAAAAAATGGACATGTTATTGATGCAAAAAATAATCTAAATAAGATTATAGATATTGCCATTGTTGATAACAAGATTGCTTTAATCCAAAAAAATATCTCCATAAATTCAGCGCTTATAATTATTGACGCGAATGGACTATATGTAAGCCCTGGATTAATCGACATTCATAGTCATAATTTTCATGGAACAGAACCAAACAATTATTTAAGCAATAGTTTTGATGCTCTTCCACCAGATGGTTTTTCATTTAGGTCTGGGGTGACTACAATTGTTGATGTTGGAGGAGCTGGCTGGCGAAATTTTAAAACTTTTAAAGAACAGATCATTGATAGATCTAAAACAAGAGTGTTGTCATTTCTTAATATTATAGGTTCAGGAATGAAAGGAGGTGCTGTAGAACAAAATCTTAGTGATATGGAACCTAGCAAAACAGTAGAAACTGTTAATAAATTTCCTAATGAAATAGTTGGAATAAAATTAGCTCACTTTAATGGATATAATTGGATTCCTGTAGATAGAGTTGTAGAAGCAGGAAGATTAGCTAATGTACCTGTAATGATCGATTTTGGGGGCAGTGATCCAGAGTTGCCATTAGATAAATTACTATTGGAAAAATTGAGACCTGGAGATATCTTTACTCACGCATATGCTCATGTTAGGGGCAGAACACCAATTGTAGATAAAAATGGAAAATTAAGAGAATATGTTCTTGAAGCTCAACGAAAAGGAATTGTTTTTGATGTTGGTCATGGTGGAGGAAGTTTTTTATTTGAACAGGCAATCCCTGCAATTAAACAAGGGTTAAAACCAAACTCTATAAGTACAGATCTTCATACTGGAAGTATGAATGGAGGGATGAAAAACATTGTAAATGTGATGTCAAAATTTTTAAATATGGGAATTGAGATTGATGAAATAATTAAGTCAACTACTTGGAACCCTGCTAAATACATAAAAAGAACTGATCTTGGACATTTAAGTGTAGGAGCTGAGGCAGATATAACATTGTTGAATTTAAGAAAGGGGGATTTTGGTTTTATTGATACACAAGGAAAAAGAATGAAAGGAAATAATTTATTAGAATGTGAATTGACAATAAAAGCAGGCAAAATAGTCTATGACCTAAATGGACTTGCAAGTAATGAATGGAGAAAAAAATAAATTTATGAGCAGAATAACAAAAACTTTACTTGTATTATCTATATTTTTCTTTTTAATTACTATATATCTTTTTTTTATCGGACAAGGCTCTCAAATGGGTCCATCTATGGTTTTGTTTTTTTTGTTTCTTGCATTGGGAATAAGAGGAACGAATCGCTTTAAAGGATTGTCTTTTACAGTATTGATTTTCGCTGCAGTTAGCCTTTCAATGTATTATCCTCAATCATTTATCCAAGTTGGAGATTTTCAGTTAAAAAAATTAATTGTTCCATTGCTACAAATTATCATGTTTGGAATGGGAACAGCTATGAGCTTTAATGATTTTTATGGAGTTGTTAAAATGCCAAAGGGTGTAGTTGTAGGATTAATTTGTCAATTTAGTATCATGCCTGTATTAGGATTTACACTTGCTACACTTTTTAATTTTTCCCCTGAAATTGCTGCTGGAGTTGTTTTAATTGGCTCTTCTCCAAGTGGTCTGGCATCAAATGTAATGGCGTATTTAGCAAAAGCAAATATTGCCTTATCTGTTACACTTACTGCTGTTGCAACCTTAATTGCTCCTTTCATGACTCCTATATTAATGAAATATCTTGCAGGTTCTTTCGTGCCAATTGATTTTATTTCAATGATGATCAGTATTGTTAAAATAGTGATATTGCCAATTGCACTTGGACTAATTTTTAATCATTTTTTCCATGGTAAGGCAAAATGGCTGGACAAAACAATGCCTATTATATCTATGGGGGGTATCGCCTTGATTATTATGATAATAACAGCAGCAGGTAGAGACGATCTATTAACTATTGGAATATTATTGATTATTGCTGCAATAATTCATAATTTAATGGGATATTTACTTGGCTACTGGGGATGTCGTTTACTTAACATGAAAGAGCAAGACTGTAGGACAATAGCTTTGGAAGTAGGAATGCAAAATGGAGGATTAGCCTCTGGTATTGCTTTAGAGATGGGGAAAATATCAACCGTTGGACTTGCACCAGCTATATTTGGCCCTTGGATGAATATATCAGGTTCATCTCTTGCTACATGGTGGAGAGACAGAGACCCAGAAAAAAATATTAATAAATAATTTATCTAAATGAATAAAATTAGAATTATAAGCTATCTTTTTTTACTTTTTTGGATGATTTCTCCCCATATAAGTGCTCAGGGGCTTAGTTCATCTGAAATTGAATTTTTAACAAATAAATGGCATGGTGAACGTTTTGAAGATGGAAGACCCAAAGTTTCAAAAGGGATATTAGAACGAATGGAAAAAGTATCCATTGAAGAAGCTTGGGGGGTTTTAAGAAATGAAGGCTTTCATAATCAATTTGAGGGTGGATGGGAACCATTACATGATGATGTTACTATAGTAGGTAGAGCTCTAACAGTTCAGTATTTGCCAAATCGCCCTGATGTATCAGAGCAAATAAAAAACAAAGGACTTAAAGAAGGAGAAATAGGTAATACTAATTCATGGCCAATTGATAGACTTGTAGAGAATGATGTATATGTTGCAGATAGTTTTGGGAAAATTGTTGATGGCACATTGATAGGCGATAACTTAGGAAATTCCATATATGCCAAAACAAAAACTGGAGTTGTCTTTGATGCTTCTAGCAGGGATATGGAGGGACTTTCACAAATTGAGGGTTTCAATGCCTTTGTTAGGGGTTGGCACCCCTCATTTTTAACAGAAGTTATGCTTTTAAGCATAAATGATGTAATAAGAATTGGATCTGCAACTGTTTTACCTGGAGATATAGTTCTTGCAAAAAGGGAGGGAGTTATTTTTATTCCTGCGTATTTAGCAGAAAAAGTAGTTATAACTTCTGAAGTTGTAAGATTGAGAGATATGTTTGGAATTACTCGTTTAAAAGAGGGAAAATATACTCCAGGACAAATTGATAATAAATGGTCAGAAGAAATAGAAAAGGATTTTTCAAAATGGATTAGAGAACATATTGATAAACTTCCTGTTCGAAAGGAACAAATCAAAGAATTAATTAAGAAAAGAATGTGGTAAAATAATAACAACAACAAAAAAATAAATTATGAAAAGTAACGAACAAAGAAGATCTATATTAAAGAAAATGTTTATGTCAGGTGCAGCCCTTTTTGGTATAGGTACAGTAAATGCTTCACAAGGAAATCCATCAAAAAAAGTAGTAGGGGAAATTATTAAGGATCAAGATATTCCACTTTTTTCTGGAGGTGTAAGACACGGAAATACTCTTTATGTTGCTGGAAAAGGAGCTCATTTTGAAGGTGATATTGAAGCTCATACTGATCATGTCCTTAAGGAATTACAGAAAGAATTAGAGCGAAATGGTTCTTCTATGGAACAGGTTTTAAAAGTTAATGTTTATTTAGCAGATTTAGCAGATTATAAAGGCATGAATAAAGTTTATAGAGGGAAATTTGGTTCAAAACCGCCTGTAAGAACAACTGTTGCTACATATGGAGGAGTACCAGGAAATTCTTTAGTTGAAATGGATTGTATTGCGGCAGTTAATTAAAAAATAAAATATTATGGCATCTAGAAGAAAAGTAATTCACACCTTAGCATCACTTCCTTTTGTTGGTGCATTATTAGGATCTAATACACTATCAGCTAACCCTGGAACAGCAGCTGTTGTATCAAATGTTCGTAGAGATTTTTTTAAAGAATTAGGACTTAGAACATTTATTAATGCTGCTGGAACATATACCTCTATGACAGGATCATTAATGCCAAAAGAAGTAATAGAAGCTATTAGCTATGGGGCATCTGAATATGTAAATTTAGATGAATTGCAGGATAAAGTAGGGGAGAGAATTGCTGAATTATTAAATTGTGAATATGCAACAGTATCTTCTGGAGCATTTGGAGCTATGAGCATTGGAATGGCTGGAGTAATATGTGGAATGGATACGAAAAAAGTAAAACAACTTCCTAATACTGATGGTTTAAAAAATGAAGTCATTTTACAAGAATCACATACTATTGGATATGCCCAGGCACTTACTAATGTTGGCGCAAAACTCGTAAAAGTTAAAACTGCTAAGCAACTTGAAAAAGCAATTACCAATAAAACAGTAATGCTTTGGTTCTTAAATGCCAATACAGAACAGGGTGATATAAAATGGGAGGAATTTGTTGCCTTGGGAAAAAAACATAACATACCAACTTTTAACGATTGTGCAGCAGATGTTCCTCCAGTAGAAAATTTGTTTAGGTTTACTAAAATGGGATTTGATTTGGTTGCCTTTTCTGGAGGAAAGGGACTTCGTGGACCACAAAGTGCAGGACTTTTATTAGGTAAGCGAAAATATATTGAAGCTGCTAGATTACATACACCACCTAGAGGCGAAACTATAGGTCGTGGAATGAAAGTTAATAAGGAAGAGGTGCTTGGTATGCTCGCTGCACTTGAAATGTATTTAAAAAAAGATCATAAAAGCGAATGGAAAATGTGGGAATCACAAATACAATTGATTAGTGATAGTGCTACTTCTATTAATGGAGTAAAATCTGAGATCCATGTCCCTAAACACGCTAACCATGTTCCTAGTTTACGAATAAAATGGAATCAGAAATTAGTAAAAATATCCCCTGATGAAGTTCGTAAGCAATTACGTGAAGGACATCCTTCAATTCAAACAGTTGGAGATAGTAAAACTATGGGGATTACAACTTGGATGATGGTTCCTGGACAGGAACGTATTGTCGCTAAAAGAGTTAAAGAAATTCTTTCAAACGCAACTTAAATTTTAAATAAATGAATAAAATAATTTTACTTTTTATTTCCTTTCAACTATTAAGTTGTAATTTTAATTCTGTGGATAAAAATTATGATCCAGAATCAAAATTAGAAGAACTGGGTATTAAACTGTCTAACCCATCTAGTCCAGTAGCCAACTATGTGAACGTTGTACGTACAGGAAATTTGCTTTTTCTTTCTGGCAAAGGACCATTAAAAGATGATGGAAACTATATAAATGGAAAAGTAGGAGATGATTTAACTATTGAACAAGGATATGAAGCTGCGCGCCTCACAGGAATTAATCAATTATCCGTTCTTAAATCAACTTTAGGTGATTTGAGAAGAGTTAAGAGAATTGTAAAGGTATTAGGCATGGTTAACTCTACATCAGAATTTACAGACCATCCAAAGGTTATTAATGGATATTCAGATCTTATGGTTGAAGTTTTTGGTCAAAGGGGAAAACATGCTAGGGCTGCCGTAGGAATGGGCTCCCTTCCTTCTAATATTGCTGTAGAGATTGAAATGATTGTTGAGGTAGAATAATCAAATTATTGCTTATACTGTATTAATACAATAAAATTTTAAATTTTGAAAGTCAATCTAATTTTTAGACACTTTATTTATTTATTGTTTACTTCTTTGTTATTTATTTCATGCGAAGATAAAGAAATACTTATTGAAGTTGAAGATAATAAGTTTCCTGAATTAGGAAGTGATGGCCCATATATTGCAGATCAAAAATATTCTGGTGTNAATAATTATATAGAGTATTATTCAGGAAATCTTCCATTAATAATTGCTGCTCCTCATGGCGGAGCAATGATGCCACTAGAAATTCCAGATAGGACAGCTGGTACAATGGCTACAGATAAAAACACCAAAGAACTTTCAAAAGCTGTTATGAATGTCCTTAAATCNAATTTTGGTTCTCGTCCACATGTTATAATTAACAATCTTGATAGAAAAAAGATGGATGCAAACAGAGAAGTCAACGAAGCTACTCAAGGAAATGTTTTTGCAAAAAGAGCATGGGATGAATACCATCATTATATAAATTCAGCAAAAAATAAAATATTAGAAAAGTATTCTTATGGTCTTTATTTAGATATTCATGGACATGGAGTAAATCCAGATGGATTTTATGATTTAAGAATTTGGCTTGGCTATTTGTTATCAGGAAATGAATTAGACAAAACTGATGATGAACTTAACAATGGTACCTACCAGAGCAAAAGTAGTATCAATAAATTAACAGAAATTTCTTCAGAAAATTTTACTCAAGTGTTAAGGGGAGATAATAGTTTTGGAAACATTCTTGATAATTTAGGATATCCGTGTTTGCCAAGTATAAATGACCCAAGTCCAGAAGGAATGAGGTATTTTAGCGGTGGGTACAATACCTCTAAATATGGATCTGCTGAAACGGGGAGTAAAATAAGTTCTATACAAATTGAACTACCTCTTCCAGACATTAGAGAGAACTCTATTCAATGGAATAATTTTGGAGAAGCATTATCGACTACATTGGAGAAATATTTTAAAAAACATTACAACATAAATAACTTAGGTCAGTAAAAACAAGCACTCAATTTTTTGTAAGAAGAAAGTATAATGTATTTTAAAAGCACTAGTGCTATTTGCAGTTGTAACATGCATTTCAGAATGTTTTAATGTATATTGCGTCTATGAAAATATTGAGTGAGAAAGGTCGTAAATACTTTGGTAAAAACTCAAAATTGGTTGAATGGCTCATTATTATTGGTTTAATTTTACCTACAATAATTATGTTGTCAAAATGAGAAAATATATAATTTTAATCTTTTTTATCCCTTTAATTTCACTTGTTTCTTGTGAGCAAGAATCACCTGAGCAGTATTGGCAAAAGGGAAATTTACACACACATTCTTTTTGGAGTGATGGTGATGACTTTCCGGAAATGATTATACAATGGTATAAAGACAATAACTATCAGTTCATTGCCCTATCTGATCATAACACAATAGCTAGCAGGGATTACTGGTATAAATTAAAAACATTAGACGAGCAAAATAAGACTCTAGAAAAATATCAAAAAAGTTTTGGAGACTGGGTCGAAACAAAAATTGATTCCAGTGGAACATATGTTCGATTAAAAACTTTTGAGGAGTATAAATCAAAACTTGAGCATCCTAAGTCATTCTTAATTATACGATCTGAAGAGGTAACCTCATCTTTTGAAAATAAACCTGTTCACATCAATGTCACCAATATAAAAGAGAAAATTGAACCTTTCAAAGGTAATTCGGTTTATGAGGTTATGCAACAAACCTTAGATGCAGTTAATGCCCAAAGAAAAAAGTTTAATATCTCAATGTTTGCCCATATTAACCATCCCAACTTTGGATATGGCATAAATGTAGAGGATTTAAAAAAACTCAATGGAGAACGATTCTTTGAGCTATATAACGGGCATCCTGCGGTGCATAATGAGGGAGATGACATGCATATAGACCTTGAAACCATGTGGGATTTAATCAATATTTCATATTACAATGATAGAAAACCACTGCTACTAGGTATTGCAACTGATGACAGCCATAATTATCATGTGAAATCCATTAATTATAGTAACACGGGAAGAGGTTGGGTTATGGTTAACTCACAAAAGATAGAAACAGCAAGTTTGATTGAGGCAATGGAAACCGGAGATTTTTATTCCTCATCTGGAGTCCTATTAAAAAATGTATATCACAGCAAGGAAAAGCTTTTTATAGAAATTGAACCAAAAGAGGGGATTGTATACGAAATCATTTTTATGGGTTATCGTAAAGGCAGTCATAATATAGAAGAATTAAAAAGGGTTAAGGGTACTTCATCCGATTATACTTTTCAAGAAAATGATCTTTTTGTTAGAGCAAAAATCAATTCTAATGATTTAAAAGAAAATCCTTACCGAGTCGGAGAAACTAAGCAAGCTTGGGTCCAACCCGTAGTTGTGAAAAATAAATAATATATAATTTCCATCAGACACTAAGATCTGTGCTTATTATACCTAGTTATACAAACACCTTCCATTAAAAGAAAACCGATATTATATAAGTAGGGGAGTGAGGTGTAAAAATTACTGTTAGGGGTTTTTTAGTTTTTTTTAAAATTTGTATAAAAAGGCTCATCTTTTACAAGATCAAAAACTAAAATTTCATTTTTATAAATCACTGAAACTGATTGGTTTTTATTAGTCTCTAAATTTAGCTCAGTAATTTCTCCTTGATCCCATTTCATATTTATTTTGATATTATTTCTTGCTATTAAACCTTCCACACTTCCTGAAGACCATGATTTTGGTAGAGCTGGCAGAATTCGTATTCCCTTATTTTCATGAGATTGTAAAAGCATTTCTGAAATGCCAGCAGTAAAACCAAAATTTCCATCAATTTGAAATGGAGGATGAGCATCAAAAAGGTTTTTATATATAGATTTTTTAAATAGAAGTTGGATATGTTCATGGGCCATTTCTGCATCTAATAATCTAGCAGAGTAACTTATCAACCATGCACGACTCCATCCTGTTCCAGCTCCTCCATTTTCAAGTCGAAAATCTAATGTTTTTTTCACTGCCTTAAAAAGTTCAGGTTGCTCATCGATTGTAATCTGAGTTCCTGGGTGAAAACCGTATAAATGGGACATGTGCCTATGACCAGGCTCAAACTCATCATATTCCCTATCCCATTCTAAAATTCTTCCATCTTTTCCAATTACAAAACCAGGTCTTAGTTTTTTTAGTTGTTGTGTGATTTTTTTAGTTAGTAAATTCTGAACTCCGATTATTTCTGCTGCTTTAAGGTAATTTGAAAAAGTTTCATATATTACTTGTTGATCCATTGCGCTTCCTAAACATGAAGCTACTTGTTCCCCATTTGAATTTAAATATTGGTTTTCAGGGGAGGTTGATGGTGCTGAGATAAGGGACTGATCTCTAGGATCTTCAATTAGCCAATCCGAATAAAATTGAGCAACTTGTTCCATAACAGGCAACGCCCTTTTTTTTAAAAATCCTAAATCATTTGTGTACTCATAATGATGCCAATAATGCTGCATTAACCATCCGCCAGCTCCAAAAGAGGATCCCCAATAAGCTGTCCGAGCTCTTAACCAAGTTGGAGCCCATAAATCACTAGCATGAGGGATTATACTTCCATTTAATCCAAAGTTTTTTTTAGCAGTTATTTTCCCATTTTCTACTAATCTATCAACATAATCAAAAAAAGGATAATTTAATTCATGAAGCCCAGTTGAGTTAGCTAGCCAGTAGTTCATTTGCAGATTTATATTTAAATGGTAATCAGCATTCCATGGAGCTTTAATATGTTGATTCCATAAACCCTGTAGATTCGCTGGTAATGTTCCAGTTCGAGATGAGCCAATTAGCAGATACCTACCATAATCAAATAGCAGTTGAGTAAGTCCATTATCCTTGTACCCGTTTTTTACTCTTTCTAAACGTTGGTCTGTTGTAAGTGACTCAAGTTTTTTATCAGCATTTAAGTTTAGCCTAACACGGTTAAAAAGAGATTGATGATCTAAGACATGATCTTTTTTTAATTTATTGATATCTAATTTTTTAATTTTAGAAAGTTCTTTTTTATTTTTTTCAGAGTAATTTTGAGTGTAATAATTAGAATTCGAAGCAATAAAGAGTGTTAGTTTTTTAACTCCAGAAACTTTTAAGTATTCATTTTCTGTTATTACTTTTCCTAAATCATGTTGAGAATACAAGCTAGTTTCAAATTTTACACCTGATTCAATAATGACAGGAAGTTCCCTGAATTTTCCAGACCTTTGAGTTACTTCACCTGTCATAATGATTTTCTTATCACTAGCTTTTATTGAAACTGTTTCAATTCCCTCATCTTTTGGACGATTAAGTTTTATATTACCATTAAGTCCATCAGGGTGTTTACTTTCTATTTCAACAACAATAAGTTGATGTGGATTAGACACAAAAACTTTTTGAATTACAAGGAAACCTTGCGTTTTATATTTTGTAGTTGATACAGCCGTATTTAGGTCCAGGGACCTGTAGTATTCAGAAATTTCTTTGTGCTCCCAATCTAGAAATAAATCGCCGAGTGTTTGATGAGAAAGAGTTATGGATTTGTTTGAGAACTTTTCAACTAATAATGAATCAGTAATTCTAGCATTTCCATTAATTAGATGTTTTCTTATCTCGGATAGATCTTTTGATGTACCCTCTGGCTCATCCCAACCGATGCTATGAGGCCATAATGAATCATCATTCAATTGAATTCGCTCATTTATTGGATCACCAAATACCATTGCACCTAACCTTCCATTTCCTAGAGGTAATGCTTCTTCCCATATTTCAGCCGGCTGATCATACCATAGAGTTTGAAAGCTTGAAAGATCTTTCTGTTGCAGATTACAGTTAATAAATAGGAGAGGAATGAGTATAAATATTGAGTTATATAATTTTTTTTGCATAATAATTTAAGGCGATTTACAACCTGTTTTTAAGTTTAAATTTGTTTTTAGGAAATCCTGGAAAAAACATATTGGTGTTATTTTGCATTTTTTTATAATCAGGTCGTTTTAATACAGAATAGTATTCGGAAGGGATAACACCAGTGTAATAAACAAGAGTGGTATACATAATCTTAGAAATATAAATTATAGATACAAAAATTCCTGCCCAAATTAATTGTGATTCAATTGTATAGAAATAAAATAATGATGGTATCGATGAAATAATCAAAGAATTCCATACCATCCATTCTGCAAAATAATTAGGATGACGTGAATATCTCCAAAAACCAACATTACAAACTTGTTTCTTTTTGTTTTCTAAGAATGATTTTTTTAAAAACTTTTCTTTTTGTAGGTCTGATACATGTTCAATTATGAAAAAGATTATCCAGGAT
>JGI26254J51713_1000939_pt1 | contig 11070 bp, 9 predicted proteins | sample SaaInlV_120m_DNA_3_FD_51713 | JGI IMG/M metagenome (IMG submission 51713)
TCTTTTTTTCTTAATGCATGCATAGTTAGATTTAATACTTACAAATTTTTTAATACTAATCAATTTACTAGAGTATGTTGAATAGTGAATTGATATAGATCAATTATATATTTTTATTACAAATTGCACAGATAGATTCTTAAAGACTTAAAGATTTGCAATAAAACTCTTTTTACACTCATTGTGAGCTCAAAAGTGTACATATAGACACAAAACAAACCCTTTATAACAATCCTAAAGCTCACACTGTTATTATAACCAGTAATAAAGACTCCCTAAATACACCTAAAACCCTAATTAAACCCTTTATTTATAAGAATAGTGGGCTTCTGTAAGCCTTAGTTTATGGATATATATATGCGTATAATATATATTATGTAAAGTGTTTGTTATATCTATACTAGTTGTTATCTATTTCTATATCATATACTTATAGTATTTTTACAATGTATTTTATATTTTATATATTTTTAGTGTAAAAAATTAATTAAAATAAAGAAATGATAAAATAAAATAAATCTATAATTTTAGAATTTCACATTATTATTAAAGAATCATATTTACTAAGAAATTGATGGTGATAATATTATGAAAATTGACTTAAAATAACCTTAGAGTGATAAATATCCAAAAATATAGAATTAACAGCCACTTTATGACTAAAACAGCATTAATCGCTCTAATACTAGTATCCATCAATTCTTATAGTGAAGAAAAAACAACTCTTTTGGATGATTTAACTGGTAAACACACTTGTAATATCAATTTCAATGAAAAATTTGCTTTTTCTAGTAGTTACTCTGATGGATGGTTCAATGTCTATAAAACACATAATAATGTCTATTCTATCGTTGAACCCTATCAATATCAGGAAACAATATCACATCTTATTATCGGTCAAAATAAAGCCTTATTATTTGATACTGGAATTGGCTTAAAATCTATAAAACCAATTATAAAGAAAATAACTAACCTCCCTATTATCGTAGTTAATTCACATACACACTTTGATCATGTTGGTGGAAACTGGGAGTTTTCCGATGTTCGTGCTATCGATACCTCCTACACAAAAGCTAATATGAATGGTTTTGAGCATAAAAGAATTGCACAAGACTTTACTGCTAATTCCTTTTGTATAAAACCTCCAAAAAATACTGATTTAACTAATATCTATACTAAAAAATGGAAGGCTTCTAGCTATATTAAAAACGGAGACATCATTGATCTTGGAAATCGGAAGATTGAGATACTTCATGTTCCAGGACATACACCTGATGCTTTAGCACTTTTAGATAAAGAACAAAGATTACTTTTCACCGGAGATACATATTATGATGCTGAATTATGGTTATATGTTCCTGAAACTAATCTTGAGGACTATCAAAATTCAATAGAAAGATTAGTGGAAATAGAAAGTGAAGTTGATTACATATTTGGTGCACATAGAACAGTAAGAGTTGATTCTGGAGTACTAATTAAAATTAAACAAGCACTACTTAAATTAAGATCTACTGAATATGTATTTGATAAAAATGATGATGGTAAACAGTTATTCATAACTATTGATGGCATTGACTTTGTAACTGCACTTCCAGTCATAGAAGGTAAGCAGGGAGATACCTCAAAAGGAGGAAGTGGTTACGATACTTGGTAGTTACAAATGATTACAAGTTAATATTTCGTTTTACTGATTTTAATAATACTATAAACAGTGCTCTAATTTTTTTTGGATCATTTAAATATAAGGAAAAAGAATGGCAATAAAGATAAAACCTTACACGGAAGCATTAGGTGCTGAAATCCTGAATATTAATCTAGGCAGAAAGCTTTCTGATAAAAATGTCTCGCTGGTTAAAAATGCTTTAAATAAATACCATGTCTTGTTCTTTAGAGAGCAAGACATAAGTTCAAAACAATTCATTAGTTTTGGAAAAAACTTTGGTTCATTAGAGATCCATCCACTTATCCCTACCCTACCCGGTCATCCAGAGATAATAGAATTAAAAAGCTTAAAAACTGGTCCTTCACCAATGGCTAAGAATTCAGAAGTATGGCATTCAGATATGAGTTATACAAAAGTGCCTCCTTATGCAGGAATTCTGAAAGCTATGGATATCCCTGAAAGTGGAGGCAATACCATGTTCTTAAATGCTGCCCTCGCCTATGAAGCATTATCAGACAATATGAAAAAATTCTTATCCAAACTAAAAGCGGTTCATTCGATTGTAAAAACAATGAATAATGAAGAGCTATTGGATAGTAATTCACTAAAAAGATTTATCATGATGAATGAAAAACTCCCTCCAATTGAACACCCTATTATTCGCACTCATCCTGAGACTGGTAAAAAATTAATTTTCGTAAATGAAATATTCACTTCACATATTACAGGTTTAAACAGTAATGAAAGCGATGCAATTTTGCAGTTCCTATACAGGCATATACACAACCCTAATTTCCAGTGCAGGTTTATTTGGCAACAGAATTCAATTGCATTCTGGGATAATCAGATCACTCAGCACTATGCAGTTGCAGACTATAGCAGTCTTAGAACGATGCATAGATTGACTGTTGATGGAACACATAAACCTAGGTAAATATTATGAAATATAATCTATTAGGAAATTCAGACTTAAAAGTACCAATCATTACTCTAGGTGCACTCAATTTTGGTTCCTTCTGTGATGAAGAAACAAGTATAAATACTATTCGAGCTGCAATTGATAATGGAGCAAACTGTATTGATACAGCCCCAACCTATGGAGGAATGAGAGGTAATTCTGAAGAAATCACAGCAAAAGCAATCAAAAATGATCGTGATAAAATTATTATTGCTACCAAGTTTGGTACCGACCCATCCACTGGAAGATCTTCAATCCAAGGTGGAGGTACAAAAGAATATATAGTTAAAGCGGTTGAAGACAGCCTCAAGAGACTAGAGACGGATTATATAGATTTATATCAAATGCACTTCCCCGATAATGAAACACCTATAGATGAAACATTAGAAGCTTTAGATGAGTTAATTAAATCAGGTAAAATAAGGTATATAGGCTCTTCTAGCTTTGCCTCATGGCAAATCTCTGAAGCAGGATGGACAGCTTTAACCCAAGAATTCAAACAGTTTATCTCCATGCAAAATCGTTACAGTATTCTAAATAGAGATATGGAGGAAGAGATAGTGCCTGTTTGTGCAAAACACAATGTCAGTATCCTGCCTTTTTTTCCATTGGAAAGTGGCCTACTTACAGGAAAATTTAAAAGAAATGAGGAACCACCTAAAGGCACAAGGTTAGCTTTATGGAGGGGTGCTTTTGTGAGCGATAGTAAATTTGATGTTATTGAAAAACTTGAGGTTTTTGGAAAAACGATAAATCGAAATATTTTAGAACTTTCTTTGGCATGGGTTGCACAACAAAAACAAGTCGGTTCAGTTTTAGTAGGTGCTACTAGTCCTGAGCAAATAAAACAGAACATCGATGCGATTTCATGGGAAATGACAGAGAGTGAACTGGAAGAAGTTAATACAATTGTTTTAGGTAATTAGATGCCAAATCAAATTGGCCAAATTATAGGTATTGCTAAAAGACAAGCTAAAAGAGCAAAAATGGAAGCCCTAAGTCATACTCATGTTAGTTGTGAATATGGTTTAGAAGGTGATTTTAGAGGAAAGCCAGGTCCAAGACAATTCAGTATATTAACCGAGGAAGGATGGCAATTAGCTTGTGAAGAATTATCGCAAGACATTCATTGGACTGTCAGAAGAGCAAACTTATTTATCAAAGGTTTGGATTTAAAACAGAGTGTTGGTAATCGTCTAATAATTGGAGATCTTATTCTAGAGATTACAGATGAGCTTGATCCTTGCAGTAGAATGGAAGAACAAGTTATTGGTCTTAGGAAAGCATTAATTGAAGATTGGAGAGGCGGAGTGCTGTGCCGTGTAATTAATGGAGGAGCGATAAAAATTGATGATAGAATTACTTTAGAGTAGAGACTTATTTTTCTTAAAAAAGATTTAGACCATAAAAAATAATACGATCAAACCGTCAATAAAGAGTAAATCTCTCTCTGAGATTTTAGGCATTAATACAAAAAATATTCCGATTACAAATATCTTTGATAATACCTTTAATGCAAAAACTAACGGTCTATTCATTGCTCGAAAAGGGATCCAGAATCATGGACTAGATTTTCTTAGCAAACTCAATGAAGATAATGTATCNGCTATTATTTTTGATGAGAGAGATAAAGAAAGANTAAACAATATACCCAAGGATGTCTTCGTTCTACCGATTAAAGACTTAGAAAGAAAGATTAGAAACATCACTAATAATTTTTTTAATTATGATGACAGTCATCTAAAAATATCAGCCATTACAGGCACTAATGGAAAAACTACAACCTGTCATTTAGTTCATAAAGCCATTACATTAATGAATAAAGAGTCAGCCCTTATAGGAACATTAGGTTATGGGATAGAAGAACCTTATAAAAATACTTCTCTTACAACCCCTAATTGCATAGAGTTGCATCAAATTATTAACGATTTAATTGAACAAAATATTGAATACATTGCTCTTGAGGCCTCCTCACATGGTCTATCGCAGAATCGGCTATCTGGAATTAATATATCAACAGCCGCATTCACTAATCTAACTCATGATCATCTGGATTATCACAAAGACCTTAAAGAATATGAAAACTCAAAACTTATGCTATTTAATGATATTGATATTAAGAAAGCTGTAATTAATATTGATAACCCTTTTGGAAAAAGGATTTCTGAAAACATCCCTAAATCTATTGATAAGTTGGATGTGTCACTAGAAGGCTCGACAAAATCAAAACCTGTAATCAATGGAACTATTAAGCAACATGATAGCAACGGTTTGATCATTGATGTAGAAAGTGATTTTGGAAAAGGCCAGATAAAAAGCCCGTTAACTGGTAGGTTTAATGCTCAAAATCTTCTTTTATCATTAGGCATACTCTTAAGTGAAGGCTTCCAACTAGATAATATTATAAATGCATTTCAATTCATCCCCCTACCCCCTGGAAGAATGCAATCAATTAATGGTTTTGGGGAACAAAAGATAATCATTGATTATGCTCATACGCCAGATGGGCTTGAACATAGCCTCAGAACAATAAAAGAAATCTACCATGGAAAAGTATGCGTTGTTTTTGGATGTGGTGGTGATAGAGATAATAAAAAAAGACCATTAATGGGCTCTATGGCAGAAAAATATGCTGATGAAATTATTATCACAGACGATAATCCAAGAACAGAATCATCAAAAAATATAATAAATGATATTTTAAATGGGATTCATGATAAAAAAAGAACTCAAACAATCTCAGACAGACATGAGGCAATTCTTTATGCTTTAAAAGCTTCTAGTTACAATGATATTGTTTTAATAAGTGGTAAAGGTCATGAGGAAAAACAAATCTATAGGACAAAAGAATATGATTTCTCTGATCAACGATGCGTAGAAGAAATATTAAAAATTAAGTAATTGAATGGCTTGATAAGGATTCTCAATAAAAAATATAAATCACATAATTAATTCTCTTGAGACACAGAGAATCTTAGTCATTGGATTAGCAGAAACTGGCTTATCCTATGCGAATTATTTTGCAAATAAAAAAGTCCCTTTAATCTTTAGTGATGACAATAAATGTCCAAAAAAGTTAAATCAAATTAAGAATCTATATCCTGATGCTAATTATTATCTGGCAGGCAATATATGCAAAGAAGACTATACTTTAATATTGATATCGCCTGGTATTTCTCCATCACATAAGTTAATCAAAAAGGCTGTAAAACAAGGTATACCGATACTTACAGATTTAGATATCTTTTGTGCATTCAATAATTCTAAAAAGATAATTGTCACTGGAACCAATGGCAAAACTACAGTGACTACTTTGATTGATAAGGTTCTTTCTGCCTCAGGAACTAATAGTATTNTAGGGGGTAATGTATTCCCACCTATATTAGATTTAATAAATAAAAAGGCAGATATCTTTGTAATNGAAGCTTCTAGCTTTCAACTTCATTACTCAAATAATATNCATGCTGATATCTCAGTTATTCTAAATATTACTGAAGACCATTTAGATTGGCATTCNTCAATTGATCANTATCAGAAAGCAAAATTAAAACTCTCGTACTGCTCNGATAAGATCGTGATAAATTCAGATGATAATAATATAAATATCAGCAATCATAATTCATCAAAGATTCTAAGATATGGGATTGAAAATCAAGAAAAGACTGACTTCACATTTGATAAAACAAAAGAATTATCAACAATTAATTATAAAAAAGAAGAGTATTTAACAATTAATAATCCTTATCTAGATTTTTATCACAATAAGAGTAACCTTCTTGCCATCACTGCTATTTGCCATTTACTCAATGTGAATAAAACTATTTTGAAAATAGAATTTGAAAAATTTAAAGGGTTGCCACATCGTATGCAAACAGTGGCAACAGATGATGCTATTCAATGGGTCAACGATTCTAAATCAACTAATTCATCTTCTTTATATGCTTCAATTAAAAGCTTTAAAAGAAACATTATCTTAATCATGGGTGGCGATGATAAGGGTTCTGAATTTGATCAATTGGTGTCAAATCTAGAGGAATCCTCTGTAACAAATATAATCCTTATCGGAAACAGTAAAAAAAAGTTTCTGTCAATTCTAGAAAATAAAATCAGCTGTACGATTGCTAATGATTTAAAAGCAGCTGTTTATATTGCAAAAGATTTAGCTGAAGAAAATGAGGTTATACTCTTTTCGCCAGGCTGCTCTAGTAAAGACATGTTTAATGATTATATCGATCGTGGTAATACTTTTATACAAACGGTCAATGACTGGACTTCAAAAAGATGAATAATCTTTCGAACTTAAAGCGTATTCATATGATTGGCATTGGTGGTGTTGGTATGTCTGGTATAGCCGAGCTGATGATGAATATGTCTTTTACTGTTACTGGCTCTGATATAACAATGAATCATGCCGTAAAGAGGCTTTTAAATATTGGGATATCTGTAACAATTGGTCACGATAAGAGCAATATTACAGATGCAGACATTGTTGTTTATTCATCAGCAATAAAGAAAGATAACTGTGAAATACGGGCTGCTCAATCAAATAATATTCCTCTAATAAAAAGAGCTGAAATACTCTCATACTTAATGAGTCTAAAAAAGGGTATCACCATATCAGGTTCACATGGTAAGACTACAACAACCTCTTTAGTGGCACATATCTTTTCGGAAGCAGGATTGGATCCAACTTATGTTATTGGAGGAAAACTAAAAAGTGATGATGGTAATTCGAGATTTGGTCTAGGGGATTATTTTATTTCTGAAACCGATGAAAGTGATAAATCTTTTCTCTATTTTAACCCATTGATTTCAGTCATAACCAATATTGATAGAGATCACCTGGAAGCTTATGAAAATAGCATGATTGAATTAGAGAATGCATTTATAGAACAAGCTAATAACACGGCTCTAGAAGGCTATGTAGTCATTTGCAATGATGATATTAGATCAAGATCAATTACCAAAAAAATTAACAGAAAAATAATATCTTATGGCTTTTCTACTGATTCGGATGTCATGGTAAACAATTATAGGTGTGGTGTAAAATCAAGTACTTTTGATGTAACGATTAAAAGTGAAACNATTACATTTTCAATAGAAACCATCTTGACTGGNAAACACAATGCTCTAAATACTCTTGCAGCAATAGCTATAGCTTCTGTACTGGGTGTNAATATTGATAAAATTCAAAAAGCCTTAAAATCTTTTTCAGGTATCTCAAGACGCCTTGANGTAATGGGTAAATACTCAAACAAGGATGAGGATATTATTCTTATTGATGACTATGGACACCATCCCACAGAAATAAGAAATACTTTAAATGCTATTAAAGAAATGTGGCCCCACAGAACAATCAACTTGATTTTCCAACCTCATCGTTTCTCAAGAACTAAAGATCTTTTGGAACAATATATAAATGTTCTTAGCGATGTTGATTTCCTTTATTTACTTGATATTTATGCAGCAGGTGAAGTAGCTATTGAAGGCATTGAGAGTAAAAGCCTCATTAATAAACTTCATGATTATTCTCCTAATTTTAAAGGAACTTATATTGAGAATAAAGGAGATCTAATGACCAAGATTACGATTTCTGAATTGAATAATGATGTCTTGCTAGTAATGGGTGCAGGAAGTATAGGATCTTATGCTGCAGAAATTCATACACTATTGTCTAATAAACTAAATAAATAAAGTGAAGATTAATAAATATTCAGCCTTGGGGAATGACATAGTGTTGGTGGAATTCTCTAAGAATGATTTAATCATAGATAATTCAGCTATTCATGAATTATTAATCCAAAAAAATATTAAGTACGACCAATGGATATTAATTAAAGAATTGATTGATAATCAGAATCACTTTGAAGTAACAATATTCAATCAAGATGGGAGCACAGCAGAGAATTGCATGAATGGAGCACTTTGCTTGACTAAACATCTAGAAAATACCTTTAAGAATTTAAATGAGGAACTTAGTATTAAAACTGTCTTTGGTCAATGGATGATCAAACCGGTAAATGAAGAAAAATACTCAGTTAGAATGAAACTCCCACGCAATAAGAGATTGGATAATGCACCAAAAGAAACAAACAATCTAGGTCAATATAGGGTGACCTTATCAAACAATAACAGCATTGATTTTTCATTCATAAACATTGGTAATCCTCATGCTGTAATCTTCTCTGAAGATATAGCGTCTGATCCATTAATCTTATGGGGCGATGACCTACAACAATCAAAATATTTTCCCAATGGAGTTAATTTAAGTCTTGCCTNAATTAAAAATAAAGAAGCCATGCATATGAGAATATACGAACGAGGTGTAGGTGAAACCATGGCTTGTGGCAGTGGTGCTTGTGCTGCTGTTATGGCTGGTATAGAACAAGGATATCTAAACCATAAAGTCTCTGTAATCTTTAAAAATGGGACCTTGAATGTTAGCTATAATCAATCCAACAACATAATTGAAGTCATAGGTTCAGCTAATTATTTGGGTGAAATCTATACATAAATTAATAAAACTTTTCCATAACTTGATAGATTTCAGTGCCTTGCATAACACTGCTACTTGGATAATGTGTTAATACAATGCAATCTTCATTTGCTAACACCTCATATTTTATTGATTCTTCTGAAAAATAGTTTTCAAAATTAATACCAATTGCTAAAAGATCTCCCTTTTTTATAAGCTGTCCTGGTTTAGCAATAAAATCATAGAGTCCGGCCTGTTTCGCAAAATAGGACTTATAATCTTTTTTATTACACTTTATAATTTTATATTCAGGCTTAGTCTCACTGTTTCGAGTCAACCCTTTGTGAGATAAGTATTCAAGAATATATTCCAAGTCTTTTGATGCTTCCTCAATTGAAATCCTTTCTTCCCCTCCTAGTTCCAATGTATAAGACTCAAAATCAATATTGAATACCCTTCCCAGATCAGAAAAAATATTACGTAGATTAACCCAAGTTATAAAAGCTGCTTCATCCATAGAACCACCAAACTTATCTCCAATGATAAGATGAAATGGAAATGGTAAGGCACTACTCCTCTCTGCTAAATATTCTGGTGCATAGAGGTATCTAGTAGCAACACCAGCAGTATGAAGATCAAGAACATAATCAGCATTGATAGCAAGTTGTTGAAGAATTAAATGAAGATGACCATTCTGANTAGAACCGTATTTGGATTCTGTAATCTGATCGATTANTAAATCTTCCATCAGCTTTTTGTATTCNACATTAATGATCGATTCACTGCTGTTTAAGTGTTGTTTTGCAAAAAGGTGAACTTTTTCATTATTTTCAGTGAAATTATAATAGCTACGATTCCAATTATCCCCAGTCCCTGCATTAAATCTTCCAAATGTGTAAGGGCCCATTTTTGTGTTTATTGCCAAAGGATTGGCTGTAGGAATAATCCTAATGGAGCCTTTGATGTCGTTGGATTCTAAATAATTGAGTAATTGGTATAAAACAGCATTACCTTGATGCTCAGCACCATGCATACTGGCCTGTATATAGCACTTAGGACCCTTCTCTGGTCCCTCTACATCAATCACTCTGATATACAAATCATCGCCACTAGGGAGACCTTGTACTGGTATTTTATATTTATTAAACGTATTCATTACACTAACCAATCTGAAGAAGACTGGACATCCCTCAATATTGAGAAATGACCATCTAAAAGTATAACTTCTGCAGGTAGATTATGGCAAAGAAAATAAGGCATTGATTCCGTGAACCCATAAGCACCGACTTGAGAAAAAACCAACCAATCACCAACATTAATATCTTCTGGTAACTGATAGACACCCATTTTATCTAATGCAGTGCACAAAGGACCGTGTAAATGAAATTCTATTGAAGCCTCATTGCTTTCTCTGAATGACTCACAGGGAAACTGATTACCTGTTAGTGCAGGTCTGGCTAGGTGATTAATTCCCCCTTCCAGCACTAAGATTTCTTTTTCACGTACTGTTTTTCTATCAGTCACTTGAGTAAAGTAATGGCCATAAGGTCCAGTACAGTATCTGCCTGGCTCTAGCCATATAGAATCTAAAGAGAATTCATTTTTTAACTTCAGCACCAAATCATTAACATCGTTAAAATCAATATCTTTATCAGCCTTATCATAAGGAATACCAATTCCACCTCCTAAATCAATTACTGTCATATTAATTTTAAGATCTTTTGATAATGCATTCATTTCTACAATAATCTTTCTCCAAATACTCTCAAGGTTCTGTAAATCGAGAATATTGCCCCATTGAAATACATGAAATCCTAAAATATTTATATTCTTGAACTCCGTATAGTCAATTTTTCTCCACGCATCAGGATCCAAACCAAAAGGAGTAATTTGGTCACCGCCTAAAACAGATTCCCCTGCACCCCATTCTAATTGAACTCTTAGAAGTACTTTTTGTTTAATATTTAATTCACT
>JGI26254J51713_1000940_pt1 | contig 11037 bp, 13 predicted proteins | sample SaaInlV_120m_DNA_3_FD_51713 | JGI IMG/M metagenome (IMG submission 51713)
TATGGGAATGTTCGTCCAAAATTGTCTCTAAGCATTTTCATATATATTTTTATAATATATTCTAATACAAAAATAGTATGAATAAAATTCTTTCAAAAGATGAAATTAGTCTATTTAAAGAGCAGGGTGCTGTATTTCTTAAGAATAAATTTGATATTAGTTGGATAGAAAAACTAAAAAAAGGTATCGAAAGAGATATAAAAAATCCAAGTCCTCGTTTTAAATCTCACACTATTGAGGAAAATGATCCTAAATACTTAGAAGATTATTGGACATGGGATTTAGTTCCAGAATTTAAAGATTTTGTATATAATTCTCCTTATGCAAGAATAGCTTGTGAACTAATGGATGCTAAAAAAATTAATTTAGTAATGGATAATTGGTTTTTACGAGAAGCTGGGTCAAAATCTTCAACACCATTTCACCATGATATAAGTTATTTTGATATGGATGGAACAATGTGTGTTCTTTGGTTACCTCTTCAGCCTACAGGTAAAAATGAAGGAGTAGTTTGGGTAAAAGGGTCGCATTTATGGAACAAACTTTTTTTAAGAGTACTTTTCAAGGATGGACATAAAATTGAAGGAAACGAATGCACAATTGATGAAAAAAAGTATGAACTTCCACCTGATATTTTGGGAAATAAAGATAAATATGAATTTTTANAATGGGATTGTCAATTAGGAGANGCTGTTATATTTGATATGAGAACACTTCATGGAACACTTAGTTCAATAGTTCCAAAAAAGACATTGAGTCGTTACACTTTACGAGTCGCAAAAGAAGATACTAAAATTAATTACGTCGGTGATTGGACAAGTTATAATTACCGAAAAGCGATGCAAGATGGCGGTTATAAAGAAGGTGATAGCCTAGGTGGAAAAATGTTTCCAACTTTATTTGAAGTTTGTTAACTTCCAGTTTTTAAAAACTGGAAGTTAAATCTTTTTATTTTCCTGGTTCTTTGTATCCAGAAGCCATTTTGTTTGCAATTTTTGCAACTGCATTTAAGTCAATTACTTCATGAACTGAAAAATCTGTAACAGCTCCACTAGATACTGCTACCATACCAGATGCAGAAGCTTGTTCAAAAGTTCCTTCAACCTCTACCATAAAGTCATACTTACCTCTTAAGCCGGCATAATTTGTTAGTTTTGCTCCTGCTGATGCACAAAGAGCTGTTGTTGCAGCTCTTCGATCTGTATCAGGATTACTCACAAATCCTCCAAGACCTTTTGAGGTATATTTTCCCATTATTATAAATTTAGCCACATGTATCTCCTTTATTAATTTGTAAGATTAAAACATATTTGTTAAAAATTTGAAATTTATTTAATTAATTCAACCTAAAAGTTAACANACTATGTACGAAAAATTTGGACAATTTATCGATGGTAATTGGTCACCTTCTGAAAATAAAGAAACTTATGAAGTGATTAATCCGGCTACTGAAGAAGTTTTGGGTCACGCATCAAAAGCCACACCTGCTGATGTTGAAAGAGCATTAAAATCGGCTGAACAAGGATTACAAGTTTGGAAAAAAACTCCACCATGGCAGAGATCATATGTTTTGAGAAAGATCGCTGACAAAATGAGAGAAAAAAAAGATGTTCTTGCAAAGTGGATGACATTGGAAAATGGAAAGCCTTTAGCTGAAGGTGTTGGTGAAACAAATGGAGCAGCAGATATTTTTGAATGGAATGCTGAAGAAACAAAAAGAATTTTTGGTCAAACCATAGAAAGTAGATTTGAGAATACGAGAGTTCATGTATATTATCAACCNGTTGGAGTTGTTGCTGCGTTGTCTCCTTGGAACTTTCCATTAATTTTAGCAGCTAGAAAAATTTCAACAGCACTAGCAGCTGGTTGTTCAGTTATTATCAAGCCAGATACTATTACACCTGGTGTTGTAATGGAGCTAGTAGATATTTGTAGAGAATGTGGTGTCCCACCAGGTGCAGTAAATCTTTTATCTGGAGATCCACCAAGTATAGCATCTCAACTAATGCAATCAGATATTATCAAAAAAGTTTCTATTACTGGTTCTGTTAGAGTTGGAAAATTAATATTAAAACAAGCTGCTGATAAAGTTCAAAGAGTAACAATGGAATTAAGTGGTCATTCACCATTTATAGTCTTTGATGATGCNGATATTAAAAAAGCAGCTGATATGGCAATTAGTGCAAAATTTAGAAATAATGGTCAAGTATGTATTTCTCCTAACAGATTTTATATTCATGAAAAAAAGAAAAATGAATTTATAGATTTATTTATAGAAAAAACTAAAAAATTAAAGATTGGTAATGGTATGGATCCTGATACTCAATTAGGTCCGTTGACAACTCAAAAGAGATTAAATGAAGTTGAGGCTCTTGTTGAAAAAACCAAACAAGAGGGCGCAAAAGTTTTGTTGGGTGGAAAAAGACCAGCTGGTTTTAACAAAGGATTTTTCTATGAACCAACAATTTTTGATGATGTAAAAGATGATTTCACTATAATGAAAGAAGAACCATTTGGACCATTAGTTCCAATGCTATCATTTAAATCTTTTGATGAAGTGATAGAAAGAGCTAATAATCATGAACTTGGATTGTGTAGTTATGTTTGTACAAATTCAATGGAAACTGCACATTTAGCTTCCGAACAACTTGAGACAGGATCTGTAGCGGTTAATACAGGCTTTGTAGCTATTGCTGAAGCACCCTTTGGAGGAATTAAACAAAGTGGATATGGAAGAGAAGGTGGATCAATGGCAATAAAAGATTATCTAAATGTCAAGTATACTCACCTGGGTATTAAAGGTTAATTAAGTTTTAATGTTAATATGAAATTTTTAAGAGTTGGTGAACCAAATAAAGAGATTGCAGCTGTTTTAGATAAAGAAAATAAAATTAGGAGTCTTTCTAATCATATTAATGATCTTAATCCTAGTACATTAAATTTTAATACAATTAATAAAATTAAAGATTTAGATTTTGAATCATTATCCGAAATAGACTCAAATATAAGAATTGGTCCGTGTATTTCAAATCCAGGAAATTTTTTTGCAATTGGATTAAATTATAAAGAACATGCAGAAGAAACGGGTGCAAAAGCCCCAGAGTTTCCAGTAGTTTTTAATAAATCTGTTCATTCTATAGTTGGACCGAATGATAACGTGATTATTCCAAAAAATTCACAAAAGTTAGATCATGAAGTTGAAATTGCTATGGTGATTGGAAAAAAAGCTAAAAGAGTTTTAGAAAAAGATGCTCAAGATTATGTATTTGGATACTGTATTTGTAACGATATTAGTGAAAGAGAATGGCAAAAAGAAAAAGGTGGCCAGTGGGTTAAGGGAAAATCAGGAGATACATTTGGGCCTCTAGGACCTTATTTAGTGACTAAAGATGAGATTAATAATGTTAATGATTTAAATTTATCTTTAGATGTAAATGCAAAAAGACACCAAACTGGAAATACAAGCTTAATGATTTTTAATTTCAATTTTATTATAGCTCATTTAAGTAGTTTTATTACTTTGATGCCAGGTGACATCATTACAACAGGAACACCCTCGGGTGTTGGGCTTGGAATGATTCCTCCTCAATTTTTAAACAATGGAGACGAAATGGTTTTAGAAGTAGATCAATTAGGTCAACAGAAAACTAAAGTTATCTCTGAATAAAAAATTATTTAATGATTGAACTATTAATTGCATTTGGAGCAGGACTTATCAGTTTTTTATCTCCATGTGTTTTACCTTTAATACCAGGATATATATCTTTTATTTCTGGTCAGTCATTACAAGAAATTTTAAAATTCAAACAAGTAGATTTTTTTCCATTAGTTTTGTTTTGTCTTGGATTTTCAACCGTATTTATCATTCTAGGAGCTTCAGCTTCATACTTAGGTCAAACACTTTTACAAAACTCTGATGCGCTAAGAGTTATTGCGGGAGTTATAATTATAATTTTTTCATTACAGTTAATAGGACTGATAAATATCAGTTATTTAAATTTTGAAAAAAGATTTGAAGCTAAAAGGTCTCAAAATATTTTATTTCCATATCTAATAGGCCTTGCTTTTGGTTTTGGATGGACCCCTTGTATTGGTCCAATTTTAGGATCTATATTAGCTTTAGCTTCAATTGAGGATACATTATCCAGAGCAATAATTTTGTTAGGATTTTATTCACTTGGTCTTGCCATTCCTTTTATTCTTTCTGGTTATTTAATACAAAAATTTTTAATATTTTCTAAGAATTTTAAGAAAAATATAAATTTAATTTCAAAAATTGGGGGTATTATTTTATTAATTACTGGAATTTTAATTTTAACCAATCAATTGCAAACAATTGGTTTTTATATATTAAGATTCTTTCCATTTATGCAAAATTTCGGCTAAAAAAGTATTTAATGAAAATTTATCAAATTGATTCAAGCGCTAGAAAAGAAGGGTCAACCTCAAGAGCATTAGCAAAAAAATTATTAGATAAAATTAAAAAACCAGGTGATGAAGTTGTTTATAGAGATTTAGATGATGACATGCTTTTTGTTAGTGGCTTAACAGAATCTGGAATGAAAATTGATGAAATAGATCAAACAGAAGAGCATAAAAAAATGTTTCAACTATCAGATAAACTTGTGAAAGAGTTAAAAGAGAGTGATATTATTATAATCTCAGCTCCAATTTATAATTATGGACCACCCGCAACTCTTAAAGCTTGGTGTGATTTAGCTGCCAGAATTGGTGAGACATTCAGATTTAAACCTAATGGAAGAAGAGAAGGATTACTTAAAAACAAACAAGCTTATTTAGTGATTACTTCCGGCGGAACTAAACTGAATAGTTCTGAAGATTTTTTAACACCATGGTTAAAATTTATATTAAACTTTTTTGGGATTGAAAAAGTTGAAGTAATTAGTGCTGATCAAATGGCACTAGATTATGAAAAGTCTATTCAAGATGCAGAAACTCAAATCGAAAACTTGTTTAAAGATTAGAAGAAATAACCAAATTATCTCAAAAAATTCAACATTCTCCTTGTTGTGATTTTATAATTTCTTTGTTAGCATTATGAATGAAAAGAATAATGCTTTTAATTGCATTGAGTTTATTTTTCATCACCAGCAGTAATGCTGCTTGTGATGACCCGCTAACAGACGGTGTTGATTATTCTAACTGTAGATTTTCTGATGCACAAGATCTACAAGGAAGTTATCTACCTAATTCAAACCTATCTTTTGCAAGTTTTATTCAAGTGAATTTTGATAAAAGCATTATGATGAACTCAAATTTATCATTTGGTACTTTTCCAGAATCCACCTTTGTAAGAGCCAATCTATATGAAACAATATCTATTGGAGCGAATTTTGAAAAATCTAATTTTGCAGGTTCAAATTTAACAAGAGTTGACTTTATGGGCGCCACTTTAATTGAAACTAATTTTCAAAACTCAAATCTAATGGAGGCTAATTTTACATCTTCAAATATCACTAATGCTAATTTTGAAGGTGCAAACCTAATTGGTGCAACTTGGACCAATGGCCAGACATGTGGACCAGATTCTATCGGTGTTTGTAATAAATAAAAAATGAACACTTCAATAAAGACAGACGACGTTATTTTTAATTTTTTTAAGCAAATTTGTGATGAAAAAGATGATCAAAAATGTTTAGAACTTGGGAGTAGCTGGATTAATGCGATGGAAACTAATTTATCAAATATGGAAAAAAATTTAAATGGAGCTGATAAACTTAAACATAAAGATGATATAAAAAGTAACCGTGATCATTTAAATAGCTTAAAAATTAAAAGTTCTTCAGAATGGCGCGAATATGCAACGCAGTGTATGATTGAAATAATGAATCACAAAGGACAGTAGTTGTGATCAATCAGGAAAAGGTTTTTTTAATTATTTGTGCTTCGTTAATTATCTTTACTTTGCAATACTTAATAGAAAAACATTTTTTTTAAAAAGCTTTATTTCTTTATAAAAATATAATATCAATTTCTTAAAGGGGGTGTCGTAATAGACTGAGATTAAACCCTAAGAACCTGTCCGGTAATTCAGAAAGGGAAGAACAATGGATAAAACATACTTTATAAGTCAATCAACATCATTATTGTTAGTAATTATTATTAGTTTAATATTTGCTATTTTAGGTCTTTATTATTCTAAAAAATTTAAAGGCATAAATAATTATTTAACTGCAAATAGAAATATTGGTTTATTTTCTTTAACCACAAGTTTGGTCGCATCTGCTTTAGGGGCATGGATATTATTTGGTCCTGCATCAGCAGCAACTTGGGGCGGAATAGGCGCAGTTATAGGTTATGCGCTTGGAACAGCTTTTCCAATGATTTTTTTAATTTATTTAGGAAAAAAAATTAGAAAAGAATTTCCAAAAGGATCATCTTTAATTGAATTTATGAGAAGAAAATTTGGAAAAAGTTTATTCAAATTAATTTTATTAATGACTATTTTTTATATGTTTATATTTCTCTGCGCAGAAGTTACCGCTGTTGCTATTTTAATAAACTATATTTCAGGAACTGAACTGTGGATTACGGCATTGATAGTTCTTATTGCAACATTAACATACACTTTATATGGAGGTTTAAGAGCCTCGATATTTACTGATAATATTCAAATGATTGTAATCGGAGTTCTTTTGGTAATATCCATATCTTATATTATTTCATTTGCTGGCAGTGAATTTTCTTTTAGTTATGTAAAAGAAAAAAATCCTCAATTATTAAGTGGCTCTTATATTCCAAGTTATACTGCTGGATTAACTTTCTTTATTGCNGTTGCAGCTACTAATTTATTTCATCAAGGAAATTGGCAAAGAGTATATGCTGCAAAGGACCAGCAAACTTTAAAAAAAAGCTTAATTATTTCTTTTTTTATTATTGTGCCAATTGTTTTTTTTATGGGTTTTGCNGGAATGGTTTCGTTTTCAATAGATCCTAGTAACAGACCAGATCTTGGATTTTTTACATTATTATTAAAAGAACAAACAGAAATGTTAGCATTAATAATTGTTACTCTAGGATTGGCTTTAACTATTTCAACAGTTGATACTTTGGTAAATGCGATTTCAAGTTTGTTTGTTGTCGATGGCAAAGCAACATTTAATCTCAATAAAAAAACTGATTATTTAAGATTATCCAAATATTTTATTATTTTCTTATCTGTAATTGCTTTTATTGTTGCCTCAAAAGGATATGACGTTTTATACCTGTTCTTATTGGCAGACTTATTTTGCTGTGCATTTGTGTTAACAGTTTTTTTAAGCTTCTATAACAAAAGTATTGATGAAAAAACTGCATATGCATCTATTATAGTCGGGCTAATTGGTGGTTTTTTGCTATTTCCATTTCCAGATTTTTCAAAAAGTTTATTAGTTGGAATGTTGTTGCCTAAAGAAATTTTTGCACCTTTTATTGCTCAGCAATTATTATTTTTGTCTTTTGTAATAGCAACGTTCTTACCAATGTTAATCTTAAAAATTAGAAAGTTTTAATATCAAGTTTAGTTAAATTTTTTATTAGAAGGGGTCGCTCTTTAAGCTAATTACCTAAAGAGCTCCCTTATGTTGCCTCTTTGGCTTTAAAATCCAATTGGATTTTTATTTTTGTGTATTTGAAAAATATGCTTATTTTCAGTTATGTGTCAGGTGGTGTAAGTTTTAACATAATAACCTCCTTAATTACTAAGTTAATTATCTTACTAATGAATTTCAATGAATTTATTTTTATTTTATGCAAATAAATTTCTTGAATACAACCTAGTGCTTTAGTAGATTCTCGATATCAAATTTGTTCTCCATTATTTCTTAGTCAAAAATATTTTTTTAAAATTTTTACTTATTATTCAAGTTTACATATTTCATGAATATGTATAAAGTTTCTCGATGAAGTACTTATGTGCAATTAAAGATTTAGCGATTAGTCTTGTAGTATCTACTGTTATTATTTATGGAATAAATATTGTAGCGGGTTTTGCTGGTGCAGATTACACATTCACTAACGGTGAAGCTTTTATGATCTGGATCTTGATGGCGATATTAGTAAATAATTGCTTGAAGAAATAAAATCTTATTAAAATGAAAATAGCTTTTATAGGTACGGGTCTTATGGGTTACCCGATGGCTAAAAACCTTATTAATAAAAAATTAAATTTAAAAGTTTTTAGTAGAACTCTAGAAAAAGCAAAACCTCTTGAAAAACTTGGAGCAATCATAGCCAACTCTTTAGGTGAAGCAGTCAAAGAGACTGATATTGTTATAACAATGCTAACAGATGACGAGGCAGTTGAAAAAGTTTTAGGTGATCAGGAATTTTTAAATAACTTAAAAAACTCATCTACTGTAATTGATATGTCTTCCATTAAACCAAAGATTTCAATTCAATACGGTAAGTTATTAAAAGATAGAAATATTCATTTTTTAGATGCACCAGTTTCAGGTGGAACAATAGGAGCAGAAGAGGGAAGCTTAGCTATAATGGTCGGTGGTGATCAAAATGTGTTTGATGAAGCTTTTGATACTTTAAAGATTATGGGCAATCCAACTTTAGTTGGTCCTATTGGTAGTGGCCAAGTGTCAAAACTTGCAAACCAAATCATTGTTGGGGTAACAATTGGTGCTGTGGCAGAAGCAATTACTTTATGTGAAAAAGCTGGTGTGGATGCAAATAAATTTATCAAAGCTTTATCAGGAGGATTTGCAGATGGAAAAATTCTTCAAAATCATGGAAAAAGAATGATTGATAGGGATTTTTCACCAAAAGGAAAGGTCTCAACTCACTTAAAGGACATGAATAATATTTTAGAATGTGCAGGAGATTTTAAGACTAAATTACCAATTTCAAATCTAATTCAAGAAATGTTCAAATCATTAGTTGATCAAGGAAATGACAATGATGATCATAGTGCATTGTATAAAGAAATTGAGAATATTAATAAGTCTTAATAAAATTTAACTTTATTCAACACAAAGAAAATAGTAAGAGTTTGAAGTGGATCAATTTAATTCAAAAAATTACTCTATCTATGCTAATTTCTTAAACAAGTTAGCTTTAGAATTAACAAAATTCTATTATTCTAAGTTAAATAAAACATTTAAAGTATCAAATAAGCTCAAAGGAAAAGGGTATGACCCAGTAACAACATCCGATAAGGCTTTCGAGAAATTTATTAGATCAAAAATAAAAAAGAAGTTTCCAACCCACCAAGTTATAGGTGAAGAATTTGGTCACACAAAATCTAAGAGTGATTTTACTTGGGTAATTGATCCAATTGATGGAACTAGATCGTTTGTAATTGGAAACCCAACATGGAGTAATTTAATATCATTAAACTACAAAGGAAGGCCAATTTTAGGATTGGCAAATTTTCCAGTCCTTAAAAAATACTATCTAAATTATTCAGATAAACTTGCTTATGTATTTCAAGATGGAAAGAGAAAAAAAATTTCTATAAACAAGAAAGCTCTATTTAAAGATGTTAAAGTTTCAGCAGCATTTCATGGTTGGCTATCTCTTGATAAACAAAAAAAAATTCCTCAAATTTTAAAGTTGATGCAATTTCCTTGTAGTGATGCCCTAAGTTATTCTCATCTTGCAGAAGGAAGAGTTGATGTGGTAATTCAATGTTCAAATAAGATTTGGGACATACATCCATTAATACCAATTATTAAAGCTGCTGGTGGATATATTTCAACATGGGATAATAGAGATGCAATAAATGCTGGAAATGTTTTAGTGTCATCCAACAAAACTATTCATAATAAATTTCTAAAATTATTAAAACCAGTTTCAAAATGATACCAGATAAAGCTCAAGCCATTTTAGACTTTTGGTTTAAGGAAACACCTGCTGATAAAAGATTTAAAAAAGATGATGCATTTGATCAAACCATAAGAGATAAATTTTTAAACGATTATGAACTTGCAAGTCAAAATGAATATGATGATTGGCAAGATCAACCAATGAGTGCTTTAGCTTTAGTTATTCTCTTTGATCAATTTTCAAGAAATATNTTTAGAGATGATAAAAAAGCTTTTGCACAAGATCACAAAACAAGATTAATTGTAAACGACGCAGTTTATGCGGGCTATCTTGAAGCAATGAATGAAAGTCAAAGATTTTTTATGATCTTACCTCTTATTCATAGCGAAGAAATTACTGATCATGACATGGCATATTATTTACTCAATAAATATTTAAGAGANCATGAAGATTATGTACAGATTAAAAAATTTTGGAAAGATCACACAAAAGCTATACGACAATTTCATAGATATCCACATAGAAACAAAGTTCTTGNAAGACANTCTACAGAAGAAGAAATTGCTTTTCTTAATGGACCTAACTCATCTTGGTAGTTGTGAATTTTAAACATATTTATAAAATTATTGATAAAAATGAGTGGCAAAAGGTTAGGGAGACAGGACCTTACTTAGGATCTAAAAAAGATATCGAAGATGGCTATATTCATTTCTCTAGTGAAGAACAGGTTAAAGGAACTTTAAACAAATATTACTCAAATCAATCAAATTTAATTTTACTTAAAGTTAACACTTTAAAATTAGACAATTTGATTTGGGAACAAGCTTCTGATGGAAATATGTTTCCTCATTTATATTCCACTCTAGATCTATCAAATATTGTGGATGAATTTGAAATTAAACTTTCAGATGATGATATTCACGAATTACCAGATAATTTTAATTAATTTAATTTCCCTAAATAGTTAACCATCACTACACCAATTATAATTAAAATTATTCCAATAGATGCGTATATATTTGGGATTTGATTATATTTAATCATAGCGAATGCCACTACACCCACAACTGTTAATCCGCTGTAAGTAGAATAAGCAAACCCTACCGGAAGTGCGTGCATAGCTTTTGCAATGCAAAACAAGCAAACCATCATTAGTAAATACATGTAAATTATTGGCAGAGTCTTTGTGAAACCCTCAGATATTTTTGCAAAACTATTAGCAGCTATTCCAGATAAAATACCAACAGTTAAAAATAAATA
>JGI26254J51713_1000946_pt1 | contig 11004 bp, 13 predicted proteins | sample SaaInlV_120m_DNA_3_FD_51713 | JGI IMG/M metagenome (IMG submission 51713)
TGCCGGTGGCCAGAACCAATGGAAAGGGAAAATAGTGTGCATCGCCCACCCGGGTTACATAGACAGTTTCGATATCATCATTGCTATTTCAGCATTAGAAATGGCACTAAAAAAAATGGGCCACGATGTGATTTTGGGGAAAGGAGTCGCCGCCGCACAAGAAATTCTTCTTGAGGGTTATTGGTTTTAAACACAGTTGGAGTCTATTTTTTAATAAAACAGTCTAACGTAATTATCTTTATGAAAAAAATAAAAATAACGGGAGTTATGGAATGAAAGTTCTTGTAGCAGATAATCTTTCAAGCTTAGGAATCGATATACTCAAACAAGAATCCGGCATTGATGTCGACGTCAATGTAGGTTTACCCAAAGAAGAACTGATTAAGATAATTTCTTCTTACGAGGGACTAATCGTCCGCAGCGCAACTAAGGTCACCCCGGAAGTGATTGAAGCGGCCACAAACCTGAAAGTTATAGGGCGAGCCGGTATCGGTGTCGACAATATTGATGTGGCCACCGCAGGAAAAAAAGGAATCATTGTGATGAACACCCCTGAGGGCAATGTCATCACCACCGCAGAGCATACAATGGCACTCATGCTATCGATGTCACGCAATATTCCACAAGCGCGCTCTATGCTCAAAGATCAAAAAATTTGGGCTCCAAAAAAATTCATGGGCAAAGAGCTTCATTGTAAAACTTTAGGAATTGTCGGTCTGGGCAGAATTGGAACTATCGTTGCTGAACGCGCAAAAGGATTTCATATGAAAATTTTGGTTCACGATCCTTTTATATCCCAAGAACATGCAGAAAAAATTGGTGTAGAAGTCGTTGACCTTCCTGATCTCTTGAAACAATCGGACTACCTCTCCTTGCACACTCCATCACTTGATGGAAAACCTTTACTAAGCACTAAAGAGTTTAGTATGGCTAAACCTGGAATTCGAATAGTTAACTGTGCCCGTGGTAACCTCATTGATGACGATGCACTCATCGAGGCCATCAAATCAAAACAAGTGGCGCAAGCTGCTCTTGACGTATATGCAAAGGAGCCATTATCTCCGGATAGTCCNCTATTAACTCTCGATGAAATTATATGTACCCCCCACCTGGGCGCATCAACCGAAGAAGCCCAGGAAAAAGTTGCAANCGCAGTTGCCGATCANATTATTGATTTCCTTAAACATGGAAATATCCGTAACGCGGTCAATATGCCATCAATTGATGCCGATACCCTGAACAAAATTCAACCCTATTTGAAGCTAGGCGAGGACCTGGGAATTTTTATTGCCCAACTTTTAGACGAACCTCTAACTGGTGTGGAAGTTCAATACAATGGAGAGGTCGCCGAGCAGCGAATGGATCCTATTACGATATCTGTCTTAAAAGGGCTTCTCACACGCAATATAGAAGGAATCAATATGGTCAATGCCCCGTTTATTGCAAAAGATCGTGGAATCGAAGTCAAAGAATCGAAAAGCACCGAAGTCCATGAGTATACAAGCACCATAACGGTTACCGCAAAGACCAGCGAAGGGAAGCGCAGTGTAACCGGTTCTGTCTTTGGGAAAGGAGACTCAAGAATTGTCCAATTCAATGAGTTTCACTTTGAGGCTGTACTTTCAAAGCACATGCTTGTACTTACCAATATGGACGTTCCAGGAGTTATAGGAAAACTCGGAAGTGTTTTAGGTGCCAACAACATTAATATTGCTGGATTCCATTTAGGTCGAATTAAAGAAGGGGATAAAGCAGTGGCTGTTGTCAATATTGACTCACAACCCAATAGTGAAACGATACGTAAGCTACGCGAAGTTGAAGGAATTTTAAATGTTAGTACGGTTGTCTTATAAGACTAACTAAACTCTTTTAATTCACAAAAAGAAACGCTGGGAAGTAAAAATAACACCTTCTCATTTCGCTTTGCTCATTTCTTCATTTGTATCAGCTTCTAGTTGTTTTATTTTCCGCTATCCTCTTGAACTGATCCTTCTGGTGGGTTTTCCGCGCTGTCCTTTACCTCTACTACTTCTTGCCCAAATACCTGGGCAATAATTTTGTTCGTCTCATCAAGGCCAAGTATATTATAAACCGCATTGGCTGACTTAAAATGGGAACTGGTAAATAGGCTTAGAACTTTTTTACTTGAATAGCCAAGCATCATAAACTCATGAGCATAGTTCTCTGCAACGAGACGCAAGGTACCTTCATCTGCATCCTCGTCACCTGTGGGAGGGCCCGCATCAGGATCAATATCATCCTGCACCTCATATACGTAAATAACATGGTAGCCAAATTCTGTCTTCACCGGCCCAACGACTGCTCCTTCATCTGCCGAGAAAGCAGCCACTTCAAACGGGCGTACCATCGCCCCTTTGCCAAACCAGCCCAGGTCTCCACCCCTTTTCTTAGATGGACACTCACTAAACTCCTCAGCTAACTTAGAGAATTCTTCACCATCATCAATCTTCTTTTTTATTTCCTCGGCTAATTCTTTGTTTCCAACCAAAATATGCCTGGCTTGCACTTTTTTAACTTTTCTTTCCTTGTTAGCCATTTAAGGTTTCCTATTTAGCAATACAACTTTAAGTTTAGTGAAATAGATTCATTAAAGCATTTGCCTCAATAATCCAATTAGTTTAATTTATTAGCACAGCATTTTTTATACTTCTTCCCAGAGCCACAAGGGCAGGAATCATTCGGCTTTACCTTATCTTCGAACACCGGTATTTTGGTACCAGTTTTCAACAAATCCTCCCCCATTGATTTGCCTTGCTTGTATCTTTTTTTAAAAACTTCAAAAAGATTCGGAAAACTCTGGTTAAGCCCCAAAAGAATATTGGTCTCCTTAGCACCTAATTTACTATCCGCTTCGCTTCTCTTGTTCTCATCAAAATAATACGTATATGTAAAAATAGGTTTGAGGTTTTTATCATCTAGCTCAAATGGGTAAAACACCAATTTTACATCACGATTATCAACTCGCGAATCCAGCTCGTAGCTATCCTCTGCAAAATACTTTTCTTCCTCGCACGAGAAGTTGAGATTCTCACTGTTCTGGGGAAAAAACTCCATATAGTTAACGTACCTCCCTGGCTCAAGAACAAGATAAGACTTAGGGGCTTTCTCTCCAAAGGCCTTTGCCTCCGTGTATCTCTGCTTAAACAGAACCAGGAGTTCACTGGGGAGATTTTTAACAAAACCTTTTATAATTTCTGACTGGACCTTAGTATATTTTTTTTGATTCGGTAACTGCCCCTGTGTCTTATCAAAATTGAGCAAAAAGGAGATCTGGTTGTTTGAATTATCCTGTTGAGAAAAGGATAGGGTGACATGCTGGCAATCACAAAACGGATTTGTACAGTAAAAATCTTCCAAGATATAGGTATGCTCGTAGTCCTCTTCCTCAAACCTGTATGGAATGATCGAGTTTAGGCTTTCCTGCTCGTTAATAACTCTATAGGACTCGATGGCGCCTCTCCTTAAATAAGGTAATTTACCTGCACTGTGTTAGATTGTTTTAATCGATGTCACGCACGGCCCTGATGGTATCCTTAGTAATATCTTCTTTATGGTTGATATTCCCATGACCATATCTGAAATAAAAAATACACGCCGTTCCGTGGGGGCGTGCATCGGAAGTCCACGTAGTAAACCCTCCTCCTGGAGAAAACGCTGAATCAATATAAATTTCAAATCGATCCATATCGCGTATATGAATATCTTCATCGTACAAATCCTCAGCCTCCTCAAAGGTTGGCATCCGCCAATTGGTATAACCTGCAAATTCCTTGTTATTAAGCGACTTTATGTAGTCTTCTGCCATGAACCAATTGGACCATTTACTAGTATCCTGATAAGCATCCGTCTGGTTCCACATCAACTTGGTTTCTTTATCAGTAACTGTGCCATCACCATTGTCACAAAACCGCTTTTCATCCGTCAATGTCAAACCTCCTTCAAGTTTCATCTGTTTATCTCAATCAGTCAAAAATTTACACTGAATCACAAAAGGCCGTCCTCTTTAAGAATGTCCCTGACCAGTCGGCTTGCACCGCGAGACGTTCTATAAGCATCATCAAAAGTTGTAACCCCTCTTCGGTACCCAAATCGTACAGCCTGAACTTTATTTCTAACTTCACTCGTCCAACATAAAAAACTAAAACCGGGGGTAAAAATCTTATCCACAGGAACCTGTTGGCCCATATGGTCTTTATTAGAATGTTTTTTGTCATACAGGCTTCTTGCTTCTGAGGTATTCGGCATACGCCAGTTGCTGTAACCTCCATATTTTTTTTGATTCAACTCTTCGGCGTAATCACGTACCTGAACCCAACTCATCCATTTGTTTGACAATTGATAAGTATCATATTTCATCCACACCAAACCTTTGGAGGGGTCAATGACAACCCCATTTTCGCCCTCCTTGAATCTAGTCTGATCTAATGCAACCTCTTCAGTCATAGCTCTTCCTTCAGCATATACCCTCTGGTCTTCATAACTTCAGTTTAAAGCACTGCTTTCTAAAAAAAGACTCTAACAACTTCTGTAAATTATTTTTTAATTGCACGCACAGCTCGAACTCCATGACTACGCAACCCGCTCTGGTGCCACTTGAAATCACCATTATAAAACTGGAAGCGTATGACGAGAGCCTTGTCCGTTTTATGTAGTGTTTTCGTCCAGCATGTTTGCCCGGCCCCTGGAGGAAATGCTGAAGCTAGCAATACGGTATCACCATAGTTATCTGTAACGGGGTTTCCTGGATCAAATATAGTTTGAACCTCTTTTCGAGTTGGCATTCTCCAATCAACATAACCCCCAGATCGGTGTTGATTTAAACTTGATATATAGTTTTTCGCTTCAGCCCAACTTATCCATTTATCAAGTTCAAGATATGAGTCACTCTCTTTCCACATGAGCTGTGTTTCGTTATCGCTCACTGTTCCGTCACCATTATTCACAAATCGGGGCGCACCATCGACTCCCTCTGTTTTAGATTTAAGCTGGCGAACCAGTCGAACTGCACTGGGGAAACCCTCGTTCTCCTTGGCCAGCCAGTATTCGTAGGCTGACCTTAGGTCATAGCTCATTGCGGCTTTAGCTCCTCGGGTCTCACTAGTCCAGGTAGAAAACCCGCACCCGGAAGGAAAAACCGGATTAAGATGAACTTCTCCCCCTTCAACATCCGTGTTTGTATGTTCCTCATCAAAAAGAAGTTTTGCCTCCGAGGCATTAGGTAGCCTCCAATTGGAATGACCGGCAAATTTTTTCTCATTCATCTCTTTGGCATAACTTTGACTTTCATGCCAAGTGACAAGGCGACCCAACTCAATCCAAGTATCATTCTTGACCCACATGACTTGATTGGCTCGATCAGAAACCGTACCGTCTCCGTTATCAACCAAATCCGCTTTTTTAATTTTTTTTTCGGCTATTTTATATACATCGCCGCCACGGACACTCATTTGCGCTTGGGGCGGGTTGCAACCTTCTGAACCGGGGCTTTACGACAACACCTGACGGCGCCAAAACTATACTCATCTACATAAACCTCTTTGCCATTTGAGAAATCATATCGGGGTCTACGGGTTGAAGTATCTCCTGCCAACCAGATGACTTTAAAGGCTCCCTCTGGGAAAACGGGGTCCACGTGCAATGTCACTCCCCCCTTCCCGGGGTTATCATGAGATTCGTCATACAATGTTTCGATCTCACCAAAAAACGGTAACCGCCAGTCATCAAAACCACCGATCTTACGAAGGTTTTTTCTGTCGCTGTACTCGATAGCCTCGTGCCAGTTAAGGAATTTTCCTTTATCCTGCCACGAATCTTTCTTCAACCAGAAAACATTTGTTTTTGTATCGAGTATCATATGTGGCCCTTTTTCAACAAAACGCTTTGGGCCTTCATCTACTTTGACCGGAGCATCATCTTTTATTTGCTGGACTTCTTCACCCATGGTATTCCTCTTTCTCTCAATATAATTTTTTACTCTCCTGTGTAACCAATCTCAACATTTCCTTCGTCAACTTCAACAATCACAGGGACGATGTACTTCCCTTCGGTATACTCAAGTAATTTTTCCAAGCCATGGGAGTTCGTATCTACGTTAACATATACAAACGCACGGTTCATTTTTTTAAAATCGTCACGCGCTTTGCGAGTATGCGGGCAATCTTCTTTTCCAAAAATCATATAATGGGACATTTTTTTCTAAGCCTCTATATTGATACGCCTAAGAAATCAGCGCTCAAACTTTTTAGTGTCTTTACGCCATTCTGGCTCGTAGTCCTCACGATCCCCAGCATCTCGAACGAGACGAGCATGTGAGTACTCGTTATCCTTATGTTCCCACATTTCATTTCCTGTAATATAACTAAACTTCTCAGCGTACTGATGATAGTCAGGTTTTTCCATATATGTCCATGTATTGTGTCCGCCACCCTCTTCAAAAAGTTCGTCAACATGGATTTCAGCACCATCTTTATCGGTGTTACTCATAGTGAAAGAAAACATTGATTTAGCTTCCTCAGTGCTGCATAAACGCCAGTCATCAAATCCTGCGAATTCTTTTTCATTCAGAGACTCGCAGTAATCCTGCGCCTCAAACCAGTTGATCCCGTATTTAAACTCTGCGTAGGAATCGGACTTGGCCCACATCAGGTTGTTGCGCGTATCACTAATTGTTCCGTCCCCATTATCTACAAATGTGGGGACATCCTCTTCAATTACTTCCTCCTCATCTTCCTCGTCACCCCACTCTTCCTCACCAAGCCACTCGGTATTCAGTTCTTCATTCTCTTGGTCGAGCACATCTTCTCCACCCTCTTCTGGTCCCTGCTCTTCCTTTAGTTCTTCGTCAGACATAGACTCTGCTCCTGATATATCTTATTTTTCTATCTTTCAGATAAAATGGCCAATATTAAACGTTTTTTTAAAGGTCCCTGGTTAGCCTAGCACCGGTTCCCGTAGTCGAGACAGACTTATCAACACAAACCTCTTTGCCGGTCGGATAATAACTTTTCCAAGCATAAGAATCGTAACGCGTCTCAGAGGTCCAGTAACTAAACTCACCTCCTGCCTGATAATTCGACACCCTCCGTTCTTTTTTCTGAGCCATACTTAAAAATATTCTTTGATATATTTCTTTATTTTTGAAAAGAGATCGAACTTCGCTCTTGGTAGGAAGTCTCCAGTCATTGTGGCCAAGGTAGCTCTGCTCATTACAGGCCTTCACGTATGCCTCTGCCTCATCCCAGTTGAGCCATTTGCCGAGCTCTTGCCTAGAATCGCGAATCGACCACTGCAAGTCATTATCAGTATCAGAGACTGTGCCATCGCTATTATCTTTATATGCACACTCAGCTAAATCCACCAGAATACCCCTCCATTATTTTTTTCACACCCAAAATGGGGATTAGTCTTTATGCAGTGAGGCCTTAATAATAAGAAAGTAATATTTCAAGCAAGTCCAGTCTCAAAGCCGATTGAATTTTCAGGATTAATGCATACTAAGCTACCACCCGAAAATTCGATTATCAAGTCCAAAGCCTTGAAAATCGAATACTTTACAAACCTGCATTATTTAAAAATTAACGCCACCCACCACCTTGCGTAATTACATCTTTCACTTGAGGAACAGCAGTGATATTAAGGCGGCTATTATCAAACTCCCCACGAACAAAACGGACACTCGTATTTAAGGTGTCACCGGACTCTTTATGTCCTCCCCGGCCACTATTAAAGGAATAACAATAGCAGTCATCGTTCCGCGAGTATGAGAAGTCCACGTATCATAACCGCAGCCTGGCGTAAAAACAGGATCAATATGAATATCATAGCCATATTTATCTCTGACCGAGTTTAGCTTATCAAACAAGCTATGCGCCTCACGCTTTGTAGGAAAACGCCAATCGGTATGACCAGCAAAAGGTTCTGAGTTAAGCTTATCCCGCAATCTTTGCGCATGAAGGTAGATTAAAAATTTTTTTGTCATTAAGAATGAGTCTTCTTGCATCCACATGAGCTTGGTCCATGTATCAGTAACCGTACCATCTCCATTATCGATAAACCTTTGCTCGGCCATCTAGAAACTCCCGTTAAAATTCAGAGAATGAATGAGGTTTATTTTATATCGGTGGAAATAAAAAATCCAAAAAAAAAGCCGAGGGGCCAAAGCCCCCCGGCTATAAAAAACTAAAAAACGATTAACGATTTCTTTCTGAGGCATTACCAGCACCACCGAAAATACCGCGCTCGGTGCCTTCAGGTTGACCGAATCCAGGCTCGATGTAAGTTCCTGGTGTTACGTGATCCATATGGTAGTCACTCTGGTAAGTCTTACCAGAACCAGCATCGATCTTCCAGTCATGTCGATCATAACGCTGACGCTGACAGTTCACAGAAACAACTCCTGGCCCTTTGTTCTTGAACACGGTTTTTTGTGTTATTGCGTTAGCCTGGTACCCACCAGGTGCCAACGTACGAACAACATCCTTACCCCATCCATATCCGATAGGACCTACATTAAACTGCAACTGTGTGTCTCTTGCTTCATCTGTGTTGTAAGCAATCCATGAACTTTGCACACATACAGTCGACTGACCTGCTGCTAGACTGGTCACGTTTGCACTAGACATAGACGCAACAAAAATGAATGCTACTGTTAAGGTTAAAGCTACCACTGTCTTCTTCATCGTGCTCCCCCTTTCAAAAAAAAAGCAGAATGTTCATTAAAATCTTTCATCAACTATTCAAACATCCTTATCCGGGACACTCAGCTATCTGACCACCCCGTGTAAAAATCCCAACTATAAAAACTAATACAAAATTAAGATAAATAATAAATCCAACAAGATTCAATTAACCTATATTTGCTAGAAACATTACCAAAAGCACCTACTCATGTCAAGCTATAAACCTTAAATACAAATAAAACTAAAATCGCTTTAAAAACAACGAGTTAAAAGGGTATTTCACCACCATAACCATTTAAAGTTCGAACAAAAAAACCAAAACATTAAAAAATATTAATCTTTTTCCAACTTCCACACCTAACAGTAAATTTCAGGCTACACGCAAAAGGGTGGGATTCCTTCTTCAACCCATTCCCCAGCCTTCTCATTTTTCATGTTCTTTAAATTTTTCAACGCTCCTGAGGTCATGAGTTTTTGCGATTCACCAAACTTCTGCAAAATAACTTCCGGGGAGTCGGTTAGTAGTTACCAAACTTAGGTTTACATCCTAAGTTCCCCACATCACAGCAAGGAGTCATTTCCCCGGTCTGAAGAATGGTCATAATTTCAATCACCCCTCGAATGGCAGTACACTCGACTTTGTAAACATCCTTTGGAAAAGGTAATGACATCATATCCCGTATTCCCTCTGGGTTAACATGAAACGAAGGGATGGCATTAACCGCAAACACAAAACCACCTGGGCAGGACACATAATTTTCCAAGTCACCCATCCCATCTAGAAAATCATCTTCTCGGCATTGTGGATTTTTCTCTATAGTTTTTTTTAATCGAGTATGAAATTCACCGAGCAATTCCAAAACAGGGGTAAATTTTTGTCGCGCCTGCTCATTAAAAAAACCTACTAAAATATTAATCTGCTTTAAGAGATCTTCTAAACTTTCGTATATCAGGTTCACAATCAAGCCATTTTGCAGATTAATAATTTCCCCTAATAATGGTTGCTGCCTAGATTCCCACACTGTCGGGTAAAGAGTGATATCAATGCGACCTCTTAACCTTGTTATTTCCACCAATCGTTCCCAACGCTTTGACTTTTCAGAGTTGATATCCAAATTTGTATGAAGTCGCACGTTGTCAGAGAGCGCTCTAAATATCTTGTAGATTTCTACAATATGCGGGTTTTGTGATGCCTCTCCACCTGTCAAGTTGATTTCTTTTTTTGCTAGATCTTTTAATGGCTCAACCGAGCGAATTTTTTCTACCATAAGCCTGGCAGTATCTGGAGTCATATGCCAGTATTCCCTGGATTCTAAAATTGGCATTAGGGGAGCATACACATGGCAAAACCGACACTCATCGCGGACATAACGATTACAGCTAGCCTCTACAAAAATACTAAGCATAAAACCTCATGCAAACCAAAAAAACATAGTAAACGGGAGACGTTTCCCAACTCAAAAAATGATAACTAGATCTCATAACAATGAAACCCTTGGGACTTTCCTCATAAGTATATCCCAGGTTTTCCACTGAAAAATAATTTATCCCCCTATAATAGCCCTAGTAAGTTTCGCTATGAAATAGGTACTTAAAAATACATGGGATTTTGGTCTTAGTCCAAACATAAAAAAAACAGGAAAACACAAAATGAGTTTAATGACGGCAAGGGCTTCATTGGAGGAATTCTCGATAAAAGACCCTTGCTTTTTGGATATTAAAACACATCCGGACTGGATAAACATATTTGGGAACAATAATCCTTTAAAAGTTGAAATCGGCTTTGGGATGGGAGATTTCTTAATCGAAATGGCCGCAAGGGAACGCTATAGTAATTTCATAGGCATAGATTTTACAAAAAGTGGCGTCCAAAGTTTGTTAACCAAAGTTAAAACCAATCAACTGGAAAACATACGTGTCGTATACGGAGACGCGAGAAATAAGTTTTCTGCCCTATTTCTGGATGAAGAACTGGAAACTGTCTATGTGAATTTTCCTGACCCTTGGCCTAGAAAACGGCATCTGAAGCGAAGACTTTTCAATCCNGNGTTTGTTAATTTACTAGCACAAAAACTAGGCCCTGGAGGCCATATTNATATGGCNACTGATAGCGAGCCGTACGTCCAGCAAATGATGGAATANTTTGATGCAGATCTATCCTGCCAAAACATGAACCAACTATCCTGCCAAAACATGAACCAACCATCTGGTTTTCTGTGTAACCGTAAGGGTCTACCTAAAACTAAATACGAAAAAAGCTTTATCTACGCAGAAGAAAAAACCTACTACCTAGAGTACTCTCGCT
>JGI26254J51713_1000965_pt1 | contig 10865 bp, 8 predicted proteins | sample SaaInlV_120m_DNA_3_FD_51713 | JGI IMG/M metagenome (IMG submission 51713)
TCCCTGGCGGCTTTCAGGCCAGGTTCCTGACCACTCCATGAAAATAGTAGTGCATCATTTCCGATTCCTCCTTTGTTTCCTCTTCCGGCTTCTTCCCAGGCAGCCGGACGGGCACCAGCTTCAACTAGAATTTTAGCTGCTTTTTGCATGATCCATTCTTGAACATCGTCTGTGGTTTTCAATGCTTGCTCAAATTTTAACTTTTCGATTGCCGGTGATTTTTCCCAAACCCCAGGAGGAAGTTCATCACAGCCGAGATGAATTATTCCGAACGGAAACAAACTACTTATTTCGGGAAGGACTTTTTTTAAAAAATACCAAGATGCAGGCATGGCCGGATTAATAGTGTTTTCGGAATAACCCTGTACCGAAACTTCAAAACTCTTGTCTTGCGGATCCCGCATTTCAGGGAACACTTTTAATAGTGCGAGTGAGTGAGCAGGAATTTCTATTTCAGGCATGACCGAGATTCCCAAACTGGAAGCATGCTCTATGATTCTTGACACATCGTCCGCAGAATATATTCCTCCAGTGGGACCTTTACTACCGCCGAATACTCCCGGAATAGTGCAGCCGTGCCCTCGCATTCCAGTACGATCCGCCAATTCCGGTACACTCGAAAGCTCCAAACGGAACGCTTCATCATCAATTAAATGCCAGTGAAAACGGTTCAATTTTAAGAATGACATTAAATCCAGCAAACGCAGAATGCTGTCCACTTCATAATAGTGTCTGGCACAATCAAGGTGCTGACCTCTCCAACTGAAGCGTGGTGAATCTTCAATTCTTCCGCATGGAATAATACCATCACCGGTTTCTTTTAACTGTAAAAGACTAATCAGTGCATAGAAAAAACCATTGTAACCGGAAGCTCTAATTGACACTGATTCCGCTTTTATCTCCAATTCATATGCCTCATCTTTAACTATTTGATGCAGACTTTCAAAGTGAATAGTTACACCGGCACTGCTTAAAGTCTCTTTGAAAGCATAACGATCTATCAATGAGCTGAATGAATGAATTAGCTTTTGAATTTCTGCAGATGGAGTTTGTGGCAGACACAGTCCATGAGACAGATCACATGTACCTGATTCTTTTTCCCACAAAACAGGATGAGGAATTAAACGGAGTTCCGGTTCTACTGGAGAATGCTGTTTTACTGGCTGAGAAGCAATTGACAAAAACTTCAGAGGTTCACTAAAAACATCAACAGCCTGACCATTTTTTAATTTGAGGTATGCACCCGTAGGNCCCCAGGAAACATTGAGAGGCGCATGTCTTTCAAGATCATACTTAAAAGAAAAATTCCATTCCTGACCGTCTTTGAGTAGAACTGGAGAATCCGGNNTCAACTCAGTATATCCGCCAAGCTGATGTTCTATTCTGCATCCGGAGACTGCTGAGCATGTAGAGAGAAGGCTGAAGCAAATTCTGAAACCAGTTAACCCAGACTTGCCGTTGTAAACAAATCTGGCCGATATTACTCCATCTTCTGCAGTCTGTGTAAAAAGCCTCATTTCATCTTTCTCACATATTTTCTACATTTCAGACATCGAATATTATGCCGTAAATTCTAATTCGAATTTGAAATATATTTATGCAAAATAATTCTGGACATCTCCTGAATAGTCCGGTATAGTCCGGTACTATAAGCTAATAAAAAGTTTTGTCAACAAAAAAAATGCATTTGGAAATAAAAAATGGAAATACTGATTCGTGACACACTGGAAGCTGGTGCACAGGTGGCCGCAAGTGTTGTCAGCAAAATTATTAAATCCGAAGAAAAACCTGTTTTGGGCTTAGCCACAGGTGGTACGCCTCTCCGTATGTATCAAGAGCTGATCCGGATGAAGCAGTCCGGAGAATTAAGTTTTCAAAACTGCACGACTTTTAATCTGGATGAATACGCTGGTTTATCTCGGGAAGACGAGCGTTCATATTATTTTTATATGATGAGCAATTTATTTAATCTTGTGGATATAGACAAAAAAAATGTACATCTTCCTGATGGAAATGCTAAAGACCTCCGGGAAGCGTGTCGTAAATATGAACAGCAAATTAAGGCTGTGGGCGGNATTGATTTACAAGTTCTTGGGATCGGCGCAAACGGACATATCGGTTTTAACGAACCCACTGGTTCTTTTGCATCACGAACTTGGGTCAAAATTCTTAGTGAACAAACCATGCAGGATAATGCGATTTACTTCGACAAACTGGAGGAAGTTCCACGTCATGTTGTCACCATGGGTATCGCCACAATCATGGAATCACGACATTGTCTTTTGTTGGCAAACGGTGCCAAAAAGGCGGATGCTATCCGAAAAATGATCGAAGGTCCAATTTCAGCAAGTTGCCCCGCTTCAATACTACAAATGCATCCACGAGTAACCATTGTTTTGGACGAAGAAGCGGCATACTTATTAACATTCAAAGATCATTATAAGTGGATTGAAAAAAACAAACTTGAATGGCAACGCTACTAAAATAACATGCATACAATAAAATAATAAACCACCAACAATTCACAACCCCACTCGGTACGGTGACACAGGGAAACCGTTATTATTGTGAATTTTTGTGCGTGTTTCGCTAAAACAAAGGAACTACATGCCGATTATTGAAATCCAAGTTGCAGAGGAGTCTGAGATTGCTGTTTTAAAAAGTGCGGAAAAGTGGGTGAAAACTCCAGGACTGGTGGATTTACAAGTTAATGGTTTCGGAGGAGTGGATTTTAATACACCCGGTATTACCCAAGATTCTCTTGAACACTCACTTGAGGCAATGCTGGCTTCTGGAGTTACAACTTGTTTGCCAACAATCATCACTGCATCCGAAACTCATCTGCAAAGCTGTCTTGCTGATCTGGAAACTGCCAGATACTCCTCATCCTTGGCAAAAACGATGATCGCGGGTTATCATCTCGAAGGCCCTTTCCTTTCAAGACTCCCCGGTTTTTCTGGTTGTCATCCTGTTCAGGAAATGGGTGCGGTGAATCCGGAAATGTTTTCACGTTTACAGGATGCAGCAGGTGGAAATATCCGTTTGCTAACGCTCGCCCCGGAAGTAGAAGGTGCTTTAGCATTTATTGATAAATTAGTTCTTGATGGAATCATTGTGGCTTTAGGTCATACTGCCGCGGGTGTTGATAAAATTCGGGAGGCGGTCAAAGCCGGAGCGTCACTCTCAACACATCTTGGCAACGGCACAAGCTCAGAACTGCGAAAAAACGATAATCCAATCATAGCTCAACTTGGTGAAGATCAGCTAAACGCCAGTTTTATCGCAGACGGTTACCACCTTTCGCCGGAAATATTGAAAGTCTATTTAAGGGCAAAATGTAGTGAACGTGTTATACTGATCACGGATGCCACAGCAGGAGCATCGGCAGCTCCCGGGCGTTACCGGTTGGGTGCGCTGGAATTAGTACTTGGGTCTGATCCTGTAATTTACGATCAGCAAACTTCACGTCCCGTTGGCTCTGCGGTAACGTTGGATCAATGTGTGAGGAACGTTATGCGCTGGTACGGAATTTCCCTGGAAGTAGCGATCAACTGGGCTGCTGTGAATCCGCAAAAAATACTTTCCACGTCACAAGCCGCTAAATTTTTAGCAGAAAGTGAGCGGCATGTATGGTGGAAAGAAGAAAAAGACGGGTGGGAAGTCAAAGCCGTTCAGAGCGGAAAATATTTCTATACAGCTTAAGTTTTGTATATTTTAAAGATTTGCCGCTAATTCAGCCCCATCTTTGATTGCGGTTTTAGCGTCAAGTCCGAGCGACGCTTTAGCTCCGCCAATCACATGTACTTCCATACCTGCCTCACGNAGTGAAGCTTCCAAGTCAAGTCTCGGCTCCTGTCCTGCAGCAACAATCACGTTATCCACATCCATTACTATTTCCTGAGCTTCTTCACCATTCTTCAAGGCAACTTTGACGTGCAGTCCGGCATCATCGATTTTAAGATAAGTTGCTCCTGTAAGGAGTTTTACACCATGAGATTTTAAAGTTTGGATGTGTGCCCAACCTGTTGTTTTTCCGAGACGTTTACCAATTTTATCGGTGGATCGCTGAAAAACNGTGACCTCCCTATTTTTTNGTTTNCGCAGAGCCAATGCTTTTTCAGAGTCCAAAATACCGTAACCCTGTAAATATTCCGGAACATCTCCTGAAAAAGGAGTTTGAGCAGTCAAATAATGCGCAACATCAATACCAATTCCCCCTGCTCCAATCACGGCAACTTTCTGGCCCACCAGACACTCCTCGTCTAATACATCTAAATAACTCAGCACTTTAGCATGATCTCCGCCTTCCAGTTCCAGTGCACGAGGTCGTACCCCGGTCGCCAACACGACTAAGTCATAATTTCCTGAAATTAAAGTCTCATGATCTACGGCTTGTCCCAATTTCAGTTCTACTCCATATTTTGCCAGCATTACACGGTTGTAGCGCAGGACTTCATTAAATTCTTGTTTACCGGGAATCTTCACAGCATAGTTAATTTGTCCACCTATTACTGAGCGTTGATCAAACAAAGTAACCCGATGGCCCCTCATTGCAGAAATGTAGGCTGCAGTCATTCCGGCAGGTCCTGCTCCAACAACTGCAATCGATTTTGTATTGGCTGCTGTTTTGTAATTTAATTCTGTCTCACGTCCCGCGCGGGGATTTACCAAACAAGTTGCAGTTTTCATTTGAAACAGATGATCCAGACAAGCCTGATTGCAGGCAATACAAGTGTTTATTTCTTCAGTACGTCCTTCTGCCGTTTTGTTAACAAAATTTTCATCCGCCAATAATGGACGGGCCATAGAGACCATATCAGCAATTCCGTCCCTTAATAGATTTTCTGCAACATTTGGATCGTTGATACGGTTGGAAGTCACGATTGGAATATTGAGGTGAGGCCGCAATTTACCCGTAACCCAGGCAAATGCAGCACGTGGAACCATCATACCGATCGTTGGAATACGTGCTTCATGCCAGCCTATACCTGTATTTATGAGAGACGCACCGGCCTTTTCTACACGTTGTCCGAGTTCAACAACTTCTTCAAAACTGCTACCGTCTTCTACTAAATCAAGACAGGAAAGACGGAAAATAATTAAGAAATTTTCGCCAGATTCCTCCCGTACACGTTCCACAATACGTAAAGCAAATCGGATACGGTTTTCAAAAGAACCACCCCAGTCATCGCTGCGTTTGTTTGTACATTTGGCAATGAACTGGTTGATCAGATAACCTTCAGAACCCATTATTTCTACACCGTCATAACCAGCCATTTTTGCCAGCTTTGCGCAACGCACATAATCTTCTATGGTTTGTAAAATTTCTTCATGCGTTAATTCTTTGGGCCGATAAAAATTGATTGGCGCGGTAATCGGTGAGGGCGCGACGCAGGTTTCCATCATGCCATAACGTCCTGTATGCAAAATCTGTAATGCTATTTTTCCACCGTTGTCATGAACTGCTTTTACCAGCGGACGGTGAAAATCAAGTTGATCTTCGGAAACTAATTCCGCACCTTCTTCAAAAACACGACCAGTTGCATTAGGTGCAAATCCTCCGGTTACTATGAGTCCTACTCCTCCACGTGCACGTTCCGCGTAAAAAGCCGCTAAACGTGATGAACCATCCGGCTGTTCTTCAAGTCCGGTATGCATGGAGCCCATCATGACTCGGTTTTTCAGGGTTGTGTTGCCAACTTTTAGTGGACTGAGCAAAGTTTCAAAAGCCATTTCGGGGATAATGTTTGGGTTTTAGGTTTTGGAATTTGGGTCAATTCTGCAACCCGCACAAGCTAAAGGAAGCTAAAACAAACTAAAGCAGAAGAGAATAAACTTTATGCTCTGAAAGCATTATGTTCAAGAGGCTTTCAGCAGTTCTGCCTGGTGGTGAGCCACCAGAGGTTCAATCACCTGTTCCAGTTTACCGAGCATTATATCTTCAAGTTTGTAGAGAGTTAGATTGATACGGTGATCCGTCATACGTCCCTGTGGGAAATTATAAGTCCGGATACGTTCGCTTCTGTCTCCGGAACCAACCATCCCGCGGCGTAATTCTGCGTTTTCGGAATGTTGGACTTCAAGTTCTTTTTCATAGAGCCTTGCTCTGAGAACTTTTAATGCTTGTGCCTTATTTTTTAATTGGGATTTTTCATTTTGGCAGATGACAACCAGACCTGTTGGCAGATGAGTTATCCTGACTGCAGAATCTGTTGTGTTCACGCTCTGTCCGCCTGGACCGCTTGAGCGATAAACGTCTATGCGTAATCTCCGGGATTGATTTCAATCTCAACATCTTCCACTTCAGGTAAGACTGCGACAGTTGCGGCTGAAGTGTGGATGCGCCCTTGTGTCTCAGTTTTCGGTACACGTTGTACCCGATGTACTCCACCTTCAAATTTCAAGTGACTGAAAACATCTTTGCCTTCAATTGAAAAAGTGATTTCCTTGAAACCTCCTAGATCATTTTTGCTTTCATTGAGAAGTTTGATGCGCCATTTTCGGCTTTCACTAAAATGAGCATACATCTGGAAAAGATCTCTAGCAAATAATGCCGCTTCGTCTCCGCCAGTACCAGCGCGAATTTCAATTATAGTGTTGCGGGAATCGTCTGGATCTTTAGGAATGAGTAACAGTTGGATTTGTTTTTCCAGTTCATCCAACTGTTGTTTGAGTTGCGGAATCTCCTGTTCCGCCATTTCGCGGATATCCGGATCTTCGTCCTTTGCGTCTGCTAATTCACGGTTGTCTTTTAGTTCATGCTGAATTTCAAGATAACTGCGATAACACTCAACAATTTCCTGCATGCCTGAGTGTTCCTGGCTTAATTTCCGGAAACGCTCCTGGTTCTGAACTACGTCGGGTTGTCCAAGTTCGTCTGTCAGTTTTTCAAAGCGTACGTTTATTTCCGCAAGTTTATCCAGCATCTAAGGTCATGCACGCTTGTAGCGTCTGTTGAATTTTTCAATTCGTCCGGCAGTATCCACTAAACTTTGTCCTGCACCGGTAAAGAAAGGGTGACAGTTTGAGCAGATTTCAACTGTTGTTTCACCACCTTTTGTTGACTGTGTGTCCCAGGTAGTCCCGCAGGCACAGCGGAAGGAAGTTTTTTCGAATTTTGGATGAATTTCAGGTTTCATTTTCTATTTACTTTTAATGGTTAATATTTTTTAAAATTTAATTACTTATCCATCATATTGAGGAAATTAACATTTTCTTTGAATTTTTCCATTTTATCAATGAGAAATTCCAATGCTTCAACAACATTCAGTTGAGAGAGGACTTTACGCAGGACCCAAATCCGGTCAAGGTCTGGTTTGTCAACGAGCAGTTCCTCTTTACGTGTGCCGGATTTGCTTAGATCAATTGCAGGGAAGATACGTTTTTCAACAGGTTTTCGATCAAGCACCAGTTCCATATTACCGGTTCCTTTGAATTCTTCGAAAATCACTTCGTCCATTCTGCTTCCGGTATCAATCAGCGCCGTCGCGATGATGGTCAGTGATCCGCCTTCTTCAATGTTTCTGGCTGCACCGAAAAATCTTTTTGGTTTGAAAAGCGCATTTGAGTCAACACCTCCGGAAAGTATTTTTCCNCTGGGAGGAATAACNGTGTTGTAAGCACGTGCGAGTCTGGTGATGGAATCCAGTAGAATTACCACATCACGTTGATGNTCGACAAGACGTTTTGCTTTTTCCANNACCATTTCNGAAACTTGAACGTGGCGTGTTGCCGGTTCATCAAAGGTTGAAGCAACCACTTCTCCGTTGACTGAACGACGCATATCAGTAACTTCTTCCGGTCGTTCGTCAATCAATAAAACAATTAAATCAACCTCTGGATGATTCTCAGTGATGCTGTTTGCAATCGACTGCAAAATCATTGTCTTACCAGTTCTTGGCGGAGCAACAATAACTCCACGCTGACCTTTACCAATTGGTGAAACCAGATCAATAATACGCGTAGTTAAATCATTGTCTTTTCGTTCAAGATTCAGATGTTCGTTGGGATGGAGCGGAGTGAGGTTATCGAATAGAATTTTTTCAAATGCCTTATTCGGATCACGGAAGTTTATTTCTTCAACTTTAAGTAATGCGTAGTAACGCTCGCTCTCTTTTGGAGGTCTGATCTGACCTGCTACCGTATCACCGGTACGTAAATTAAAACGCCTGATCTGAGAAGGAGAAACGTAAATATCATCCGGCCCCGGGAGGTAGTTGTAATCCGGTGCTCTTAGAAATCCAAACCCGTCCGGAAGTGCTTCCAGTACTCCTTGACCGTAAATGATTCCTTTACGTTTCGTCTGTGCCTGCAGTAAAGCAAAGAGTAGTTCCTGACCACGCATACTGTTCGCGTTTTCAATATCATAGTCGCGTGCAATCTGAATGAGCGAATTGATATCTTTTTTCTTCAACTCAATTAAATTGAGTGTGTCAGGTTTAGTATCATTATCTGAATTTCTTTTTGTATTGTTGCCGTTGTCATTTTCCGGCCTNTTTTTAGACATGTGTGGTTTCTCAGGAGGTTAATNAATGATGGGATCTCGATAAAAGAGAGACCATACTATGGTGTGTTAGTTTAAATGGGAGGATGATGATTTTAACGTAATTGCAGCAAATTCCAGTTACAAAAAGCGTAATTAATGATTAAAAAATAAAGTGGGCAAGAAAGTGTCTTGAGTGGAAATACTTGAAAATGAATTGAAATTATCAAAAGTAGGTATTTACAAGGTCGCTAATATTCAAACTTTTGTCAAGTGTTTTTTTGAAATACTGTTTTTTGCAAATCAGTTATACGTACAAAAAAGCAAATATATCCTAAACTAAATAGTATATTAACTGTTTTTTTTCCTTTTTGGAAGATACAAATCCGTGATCGTACCTTCAAAAGCCTCTGCAGCAAATGCTACGGTTTCAGACAGTGTCGGATGAGGATGTATCGTTGAGGCTAGATCCTCTGCGTCACAGCCCATCTCAATCGCCAGTACACCTTCTGCAATCAAATCACCGGCATTTGATCCGACAATTCCAACACCTATGACACGCTTAGTGCCTTCTTCAAAAATAACTTTGGTCATTCCTTCACTGCGTCCCAAAGACAAACTGCGTCCACTTGCAGCCCAGGGGAAAGTTCCTTTTCCATAAGCAACTCCCTCCTTTTTTGCCTGCTCTTCTGTAATTCCTGCCCAGGCTACTTCCGGATCAGTATAGGCCACGGAGGGAATCGTGCGTACATCAAAATGACTTTTCATTCCTGAAATCACTTCAGCCGCGACTTTTGCTTCATGCGTCGCTTTGTGCGCCAACATTGGCTGTCCGACAATATCACCTATGGCAAATATATTTTCGACATTCGTGCGCATTTGCGAGTCAGTCTTGATGAAACCTCTATCATCTACAGCAACCCCGGCTTTTTCGGCAGCAATACGCAAACCATTTGGGGTACGTCCCACTGAACTGAGAATACGATCAAACATCTGTGGTTTTTCCGGAGCATTTTTTCCTTCAAAATGAACTTTCAAACCTTTTTTGAGAGCTTCCACTTTTGTTACTTTAGTTTCCAGCCAGATATTTTCATACTGTTTGGAAATACGTTTTTGAAACGGCCGCACGATGTCACGATCTGCTCCTGCCATCAAACCGTCGAGCATTTCTACTATGGTGATTTTTGAACCTAAAGCATGATAAACCGTCGCCATTTCGAGACCAATTATTCCTCCGCCCAGTACCAGTAAATTATTCCGGAATATCAGTCAGTTCCAATGCACCTGTTGAATCTATGATACGTGGATCTTCCGGTAGAAAAGGTAGTTTCACCGGTTGTGAACCTGCGGCGATAACCGCGTTTTCAAAATGTATGGTGCATTTTTTAGCTTTTGCATCAGTGACACAAAGATGATGCTGATCCATGAACTCACCAACACCGCTGACGATTTGCACCTTGCGCTGTTTGGCCAGATTTTTCAAACCTGCAGTCAGTTGATTCACAATGCCGTTTTTCCAGTCACGCAGTTGAGCCAGATCAATTTTTGGTTTAGCAAAAGAAATTCCATGTTCACTCATCGACTGAGTTTCGTCGATGACTTTTGCAGCATGGAGTAGAGTCTTGGAAGGTATACAACCCACATTTAAACACACTCCGCCGATACGGTTATAACGTTCCACCAAAACTACTTTCTGCCCCAGATCAGCTGCTCGAAATGCTGCAGTGTAACCACCGGGACCGGAACCTAACACCAGCACATCACAGCTTATGTCCGCTTTTCCGGCATAGCTTTCAGAGGCTTCAGGAGGCGGGGTGGATTCTACACTATTTTCTGCGGAGTCTGCTTTATCAATTGTCTGCTTTTTATCAATTTCAGTTGAAACTTCAGTCTCTTCCATTTGCAAAATTAGCGTACCCGTAGAGACTTTATCACCAACCTTTACTTTTATTTCACGGACAATTCCAGCAGTTGGTGAAGGAACTTCCATGGTGGCTTTATCGCTTTCCACAGAAATAAGTGGATCTTCCGCAACAACAGTATCGCCAATTTTACAAATTATTTCGATAATTTCCACATCCTGAAAATCACCAATATCTGGAACTTTTATGGCAGTGAAGCTCATAGTGACATCCTCCGCAAATCACCAAGTATATTGCACAGGTCAACCATAAAACGCGCTGCCTGAGCTCCATCAATCACCCGGTGATCATAAGTCAAATCCAAAGGCAGCATCAGGCGTGGTAAGAATTCTTTACCGTTCCAAACAGGCATCATTCTGGATCGTGTTACCCCGAGGATTGCAACTTCCGGAGCATTCACCAGCGGCGTAAAAGCAGTCCCGCCGATTCCGCCTAAACTGGAAATACTGAAACAACCACCC
>JGI26254J51713_1000969_pt1 | contig 10837 bp, 9 predicted proteins | sample SaaInlV_120m_DNA_3_FD_51713 | JGI IMG/M metagenome (IMG submission 51713)
GCGCCTTACCACGATTGCTTTGGCCCTGAGCAGGTGATGAGCGCCGTTCGCTGTGATTCAGAAAAACACGACCCCCACCCGGTCTACCAGGCCTTCATGGCGCAGGATTACAGCGAGAACTTCTCGCGCGACGAAGTCCGCCAGACTGTGATCCCTACTTACATGGGCCTCATCCAGCAACTGGATAACCATATTGGCCGGGTGCTGGCCAAACTGGACGAAAAAGGCTTGAGGGAAAATACCCTGGTGGTGCTGACCAGCGACCATGGCGATTACCTGGGGGACCACTGGCTGGGAGAAAAAGACCTGCACCATGATCCTTCTATTCGCATCCCGCTCATTATCAGTGACCCATCAGATGCTGCCGATAGCACACGAGGTAGCAGCAGTGACGCCCTGGTAGAAGCCATTGACCTGGTGCCCACCTTGACCGAGTACGCAGGAGCCAAAGTCTGCAGCGAACGTATGGAGGGCCGCTCTTTGACACCTTTGATGCAAGGCGGGTTACCCAGTGGGTCCTGGCGCGATTACATTATCAGTGAGATCGATTACAGCGATCGTGGCCCACGCACATTGTTGAACCTGCACCCCTATGACTGTCGGGCCCGGGTGATCAGAACACGCCAATGGAAATACGTGCTGCACGAGAGATTCCGCCCACAACTTTACAACCTGTTGGATGACCCCAATGAATTTAACGACCTTGGTGATGATCCGAGTTGTGCTGAGGTTCGCGCCGATCTGCATGAGGCCCTTTTTACCTGGCACCGAAAACTTAAAAGCCGCACCGAAGCGCAGGCCGACCGGTTATTAACCATGGGACCTGAACGGGACGAGGCTGACTTTGGCATCCTGATCGGACACTGGTAAGCACCAGAGTGAAACCCGGGTTCAGATGCCCGGATTCAATAGACGTTTGTTTCTTGCCCTGATAAGGGCAACGCAGTGTGCGATCAAAGCGATGATGATGATTGCAAAAATCGTTCCGGAAATCGGCCGGTTGATGAAATCCAGTGGGGTTTCAATACGCGCCAGGCTGGCCCGGAAGCGCTGTTCCATGATTCCGCCCAGAACCATGCCCAGTATGATCGGGACCAACGGTAATTTGAGGCGCTTGAGGATATAGCCAATCAACCCGAACACTGCGCATACCGCGCAGTCGATAATCGAGTTGCGCAATGAGTACACCCCAACAAAAGATAACACCAAAATGCACGCCCCGAGAAAACGACCCGGCACGTTGATCACCTTAAGCAGAGTATTGGTTGTCATCATCAGGACAACCAAGACCAGAATATTGACCAGAAAAAGACACAGATAAAGCGTCACCAGAAAATCCGGCTGGGTCTGAAAGAGCGCGGGGCCGGGAATAATGCTGTGTACATAAAACACCGAAAGCATCATGGCGGTTAAGGCCTCACCGGGGATACCCAGCGCCAGCAACGGAATCATCGCTGCTGCTGGCACCGCGTTGTTGGCTGATTCTGAGGCAATCAGCCCTTCGGGCGAGCCGTGACCAAAGCGTTGTGGCTCTTTCGACAGGTTTTGAGCGAGCGTGTAAGAAAAAAACTGAGCCAGAAATTCACCTACTCCAGGGATGATTCCCATGATGACCCCAAAGCCCGACGAACACGCCGCTACCCGCTTGTAACGGAACAGTTCTGCCATACCGGAAAACAACTTTCCCGCTACCGGGGCAACCTGGGTTTTACGGTCGCGACCGACCAGCAACACAAAGGCCTGCGATAAGGCAAACAACCCGAGCAGCACCACGATCAGATCAAAGCCTGATAACAGCCACGATTGGTCAAAAGTAAAACGCTTGGTATAGCGTACGCTTTCCATACCCACGGTATCTAAAAACATGCCGAAAAACACCAGCATGCCTGCGGCAAAGGTCTGGCCCCGATGTGCAATGACGACCAGGATCACACCCAGAAGGGCTGCCATCAGGATATCGCGCGAACCAAAGAGCGGAGCCACCTTGGCTATATAAGGTGACAAAATGACCAGGCAGATCACCGAGAAAATACCGCCAAAAAACGATGCGCTGTAAGCCAGCGACAGGGCACGACCCGCCTGCCCCTGTCGGGTCATGGCATGGCCATCATAAGTGGTCAACGCATTAACCGGCGTGCCTGGGGTATTGATCAGGATAGCCGGAATCGCCCCACCGTACATTGAGGCTCCATAGATACCAAGCAGCATGGTCAAACCAACAATTGGTTCCATACTGAAAGTCGCGGGCAACAGGATTGCGATCGCAACTGCAGGTCCGACACCTGGAATCGCGCCAATGATGACACCGCCCACAGCGCCCACCAACAGCGCAAGGATTACATCCAGCCGCCACAGGGTCTCAAGGGCTGACAGGAAAATCTCCATACCCGCGTTTCCTAAAAATACAAAATCAGAACATTGCGTAAGCCATCCGGCAACAATTCATAAAAATGCCCGCCGGGAATTCTGACCTGCAAGAAACTCTTGAAAACCAGCACCGTACACAAGCCCACGGCAGCTGCTGCCAATAGCACGCGCCCTTTGCGGTAACCCGAGCGCAGGGTCAGGGCGGGCAATACCAGGAGCGTGGTTGGTAGATAACCCAATTGCGGAACCAGGAAAACATATCCCATAAAATACAATGCGTATTCCATGGGCTGCGCCCAGTTGGCAAGCTCAGCCCACGGAAAAAAACCATACTTGCCCGACCGGACCTGGCGAGCCACTGAGCTTAGCAGGTGACACAAAGCAAAAATCGAGAACCCCGCAAGGCACAGGCTCGGCCAAAAGCGGGGCTGCACCAGTAACGATGAGCCCTCAAGCCACTTGGTCTGATCGTCTATCTGCAACACAAGAGCAGCCGACGCCACGCATACTGCCAGGGCGAAAATTGCCTCGCCTGGCTGTTCTTCTACTGCCAAAACACCCGAAGCGTCGCTCTGCTTCTGCGCCATGATCGCCCCTCTATACGCCGGCCCCAGGAGGAGCGCCGATAAGTATTTCGATCATCCGATATTATCGAAAACGCCTCTAACCCCGGGTGGGCCCCGGGGTTAGAGTAAGTCTCAGAACCGACTAACCCCCTAACAGGGAGCCAATCGTCGCCATGGTTGCGATGTCTTTGTTGATCTGCCCGGCAGATTCGCTTGCATCCATCCAGTAGACCTGGGCGCCAGTGTCTTTCGCCACCTGCTGCGCTTTATCACTCAGCATGGATTTTTTTGCGACCGAGATGATCTTGTCTCGCACATCTTGCGGTGTCCCCTTGGTTACAAAAAGGCCATTCCAGAGGAAGATATCCAATTCCGGCACGATCTCGCCCATGGTGGGCGCATCTGGTGCCTTGGAAATCCTTGATGCTGTAACCGATGCAAGGATCTTGACCTTGTCAAGACACGGAAGGATCAACTGTATGGTGGTATTGATGACATCCACGTCACCCGAGGCAAGTGTATTGCAATCGAGCATATCAAAGGCNGCATCTGAAGCCCACTCGAAGCCGAGTGCTTTCGCCCCTGCTTTAGTCACCTGGGTTGGCGTCAGAGGATCTCCAAAATGACCCAGGGCGACTTTATTGCTCTTGGCATGGACGGCTAACTCCTGCATTGAACTGTAGGGAGCATCACCAGAGGTCGCAATCACGAAGGGATAGGTCAGAAAAATACCCAGTGGCTCGAAGGTCTCTGCCGTGAGGCCATCAATGCCCAGTTTCGGGCCCACCACAGGCACCCCGATTACAAAAGAGCCAACCATTGAACCATCCGCAGGGGCGTTAGCTACTTCCATGGCGCCAGGGAATGGGCCACCGCCGCCGCCAGGCTTGTTGACTACCGCCGCTGCCACACCGTAAGTGGCCTGAAAATCGTCTGCGATCATCCGGGTCAGCACATCTTCAAGATCGCCCGGAGGCCAGGGCACTACAAACGATACCGGCTTGTCCGGATACTCTGCACTGGCCGCACCCGTGAAGCACAACAAGAAACCTACCAACAACATACTCATCGACTTTTTCATTACCTTGTCCTCACTTATTTACCTCTGGTTGAAACTAAACTGGCGATGTCTCGCCAGACTCCAAGCCCCCATTGAATCCAACACGACTTCATTCCGACACAGCCCCGTTGGAAATATGAGAGAAACATATCAAACCCAGCCTGTCACAGGCTGATCAAACCACATGTGCACCTGCCCAGTACCAATCGCGTTTTCATATTCACTAAACCGCCGACCGACTGCCGTACATTCAGCACCACCAATCGCTGCAATCATCATCAGGTAGTGACCAAAAAGTCCTTCCGGACGATGACGCATGAAGTCATCCATGGAATCGACTACCGCAGCGTGATCACCGTGCTCCCACCAACTAATACGTTGTTCATCTGCCGAGCGGGCTTCAGGCGTGATCACATGATTCGGATCAGACGATTCATGCTGATCCAGTTCTTTCATTGGGTAAAAACGATGGCTGAGCGATCCACTTGCAATCAGCACAATCCGCGAATCGGATGCGCGGATCGCATCACCGAACCCCCGGCCGGCTGCAAGAAAATCCTCGTGTGTCGCCGTCTGGCAAATGCTCACCGAGAGCCATTTCTCACCCCGATTGAGGTAGTTCGCAATATTGACAGTGCCGTAATTGACCGGCAGCTGTGGGTCTGCATTGGCGGTGCAACGCGTTCCAGCGTCAGTTGCGTGCGATGCAAGAGACTGGGCAAGCTCAGGATCGCCCGGCATATCGTAGTGCACCTGGTTTAAACCCCGTGGCACCTCCTCCGAGGTGTATATCCCTTCGCGGCGCTTATGCGCGGTGACAATAAATTCAAACAGTGAGAACCAGTGGGTATCAAACACAATAACAACGTCCGGACACAGATCATCCAGCACTTCNGCCCGCAACCGTTTCAGGCCGGGAACCAGGCTGATCTCATTACCGTTGTTCATTTCCCGACGCTGTGCTTCGGGCAGCATGATGGTGGGTACGTGCGACAGAAACCCTGCCCCAACCACTTCTCCCATTGCTATCCCCTCCCCGACCGTGTCACTTGTAGATCAGTGACTCCTTATAGACAAATCGTTCGGGTCTAAACTAACATGGGCCAAGAAACTCTGCAACAAAGAACAACATGGCCGATCTAAACGTAACAATACCGGGTGATGCGAATGCCGACATCACCTCCCACGACGCTTATGCCCAAGGCGTACCTCACGCAACCTTCGAGCGGTTGCGCCAAAAGAGTCCTATCTGCTGGGTCGACCGCAGTGACGGGCCTGGCTTTTGGGCAATTACCCGACACGAAGACATTCTTACGATTAATCGCGACCATGCCCGGTTCAGCTCGGCACATGGTATCCGTATGGAGGATCAGACCCCCGATGAAGTCGAAGCTCGGCGCACATTCCAGGAAACCGATCCCCCGACACATACCCGTGCGCGCATACATCTTAACCGGGCCTTCAGCAAGAAAATGATCGCAGCTTATGAGGTTCAGGTCCGCGAACTGGCTGTAGAGATTCTGGACAACGCCCTGCTAGAGCCACAGTTTGATGCGGTTACGATGATCGCGCGCAAATTGCCGATGCGTATGCTGGGTCGGGTGGTCGGCCTGCCCGATGAGGATCTTGACTGGCTGGTGGATAAGGGCGATTCACTAATCGCCAACACCGATCCGGATTTCACCGACCATGTCATCGATCAGGTCAATACCGATGAATACCGGTTCTACCCCTTTCGCTCTCCTGCGGGCAAAGACCTTTATGATTACGCTGAGAAGCAGGCTGCTCTTCGCCGAGACACCAATAAAGATGATCTGCTGTCTCTTTTCCTTGCACCGATGAAAAATGGTGAAACATTCACCGATCTTGAATTCAAGAACGCGTTTGCGCTACTGGTCTCAGCCGGCAATGACACGACCCGTTACAGCATCAGTGCATCGATCAAGGCGCTGATCGACAACCCTGGCTTGCTGAGCCAACTTCGGACACTTGACGAGGCGCAGTGGCTGCTTGCCGTTGAAGAAATGCTGCGCTGGGCCTCGCCCACCATGCACTTTCGCCGCACCGCGATCGAAGATGTAGAATTTAAGGGTCATCACATTAGCGCAGGGGACAAGGTCATCCTCTGGTTTATCTCCGCCAACCGGGACGAAACCGTATTCGAGCAACCGTTCACGATTAACATCAACCGTACGCCCAACCCACACCTGGCATTTGGTCAGGGCAGCGTGCATGCCTGCCTGGGCATGTGGCTGGCTCGACTTGANCTNCGAGTCGTGCTGCAGGAACTGGTCAAACGGGTTCACTCTATAGAGCAATCCGGNCCTGAGNCCTACCTGCGATCAAATTTTATTGGCGGGATAAAATCACTTCCTGTTTCCATTCAGTGTGTTCAATAATTCCTGGGTCACAGCACCAGGAGGAGATTGGGTTGTTTCATACCAANGTGAATCTTAGTTTTATAACCTAAAAAATAAATTTGTAGATGGAGGAGAATATGAGCGCCTATAAACGCATGCGGGTCCTTTTCTGTGATCACCTGAACCTGCCCCGTGGCAAATACCTGCCAGCATCGGTCGCCGAATCCGGCAAGGCCCGTTTTTGCATCAGTTTATTTGGGCTAACCCATGACCGTGAACTTTCGCCCGTCAGCGGATCCATGATGCTCGAAGGTCTGCCTGATTTAGAGGCAGTGTTTGATCCAAACGACGCTCGCCCGAGCTGGGAAGACGATACCGGCATACTCCTTGCCGACCTGGAACGGCACGGCACTACTTTGCCAACCTGCGGGCGCAGCCTGCTCAAACGAACGATTGCGCAATTCAAGGAAAAAGACCTCGATGCTCAGATCGGTATCGAACTGGAAGCCTTTATCTTTCAACGTGGAGACGACGGCCAATGGGTGCCTTATGACACGCCGGGGGCATTTGTTTATGGATCGGGACAATCGGTAGACCCCGCAGGGTTAATCGATGATATCTGGCGCCAGGCTGAGCTTTGTAATCTTCCCATCGAATCACTGAACTCAGAATACGATTGGCCACAGTTCGAGCTGACCCTGAAATACTCTGATGCACTATCAGCGATCGACAATATCTTTTTGTTCAAGGTCATGGCTAAAGAGACACTGGCCAAACGCGGTTACCTGTTGAGCTTCATGCCCAAGCCGCTATCGGATCGCGGTGGCAGCGGGCTGCATGTCAACTTCAGTTTCACAGATACCAACGGCAATAACGCTCTGGCAGACCCTGATGCATCAGAGGGTATTTCTGATCTTACCCGTCAGTGCATTGCCGGGCTCATACAGCATCATGAGGGCATGGCCGCCCTGTTGGCACCAACCGTTAATTCCTACCGGCGGCTGCGCCCGGCGAGCCTGTCGGGGTACTGGGCCAACTGGGGTCTGGATCACCGCGGAACCACGGTTCGCATCCCCGGAGAACGCGGCAGTGCGACCCGCATAGAGCATCGTATGGCCGACTGTGCTGCAAACCCCTATGTGGCAGCAGCCACTGTATTGCAGGCTGCACGGCTCGGCATAGAGCATCAATACGACCTACCCCCGGCAGAGACGGGTGATTGTTTCGAAAATATCAATACCGAGCGCTGCGTACCAGAAAATCTGGGCGCGGCTCTCGGTGCATTACGCGCCGATGAGGCATTGGTCGAAGCCATGGGAGAGGGGCTGGTTGCCAATTTTTGTGAGATCAAGGAAATCGAGTGGGGCAAATATCTTGGCCATACCAGTGACTGGGAACTCGAGTACTACCAGAACTTCATCTGATGAATTCCTTTGCCTTTCGACACTCGGGGCATGCTCTTAAGACTGGATCAGTATTTTCGTCATGACCGACTCCTCGGCACGCTTTGAGCTTGAAGGTGTTTCGATCTCGCCAGATCACTATGTGGATGGCGCCCGCCTGGCATCCGCAACTACTTTCGAAGACCGCTCACCGCTCGATTGGACCCGCGTGCTCGGCCATATGGCCCGGGGTGATGCGGGCATCGCGAATGCAGCACTAACCAGCGCCTCCAAGGCTTTCCCCAGTTGGGCGGCACTTTCGTGCACAGCCCGAGGGGAGTACCTGCACCGTCTGGCGGAACTTATCGACGAGCGTAGTGACCAGATCGCCCGCGTCGAGTGTCTTGATATGGCTATGCGGGAGGAAAGCCTTAGGTTGCGTGTGATTCCCCGCGGCGCAAGAAATTTCCGCGCCTACGCCGATCTCGCAGTGGAATACGAGGAGCGTTCCTGGAGTTCCAATAACACTGATAACCGGGTAATCCGCATGCCCTGTGGCCCTGCCGTGATCATCACGCCCTGGAATGCGCCCTTTATGCTTTCTACCTGGAAGTGTGCCCCGGCGCTCGCCGCCGGCAATACGGTCGTCCTGAAACCTGCCGAATGGTCGCCCTTAAGCGCCTCTATCCTGGCAGACCTGATCGATGAAGCAGGCTTTCCACCCGGTGTGTTTAATATCGTCCAGGGGATCGGAGAAGAAATCGGGGCAGCCCTGGTCGGCGACCCAAGGGTCCGCCGGGTTTCCTTTACCGGCTCACCCGAAACCGGTCGACTGATCGGAATGGCAGCCGCCAGAAATCTCGTGCCTTTTACTGCCGAGCTCGGAGGAAAAAGTCCTCTGATTGTATTTGCCGACGCAGACATAGACGCAGCGGCAAAAAAAGCGGCGGGGCAATACGACGATGCCGGACAGGTCTGCCTGGCAGGCACCCGGCTACTGGTCGAGGCATCAGTTCGGGATAAGTTTCTTGAAAAATTCCTGGCCTATACCAATGAACATGTACTGGGAGACAGTCGGNACGACAACNCCACCATCTCCCCGGTAATTCATGTAGATCATCTGGCGCAAATTGACGGGTTTGTCCAGCGCGCCCGAAGATGCGGCGATAACGTAATGATTGGCGGCAAAATCTGGCGCGAGGGTGGCTTATGGTACGAACCGACTTTGATCGAACCGGTATCGAATAACTCTGAGATTGTGCAAAAAGAGGTGTTCGGGCCAGTGCTGACTCTGCAGTCTTTCGACAACGAAGCGCAAGCGATTGAGCTTGCCAACAGCACTCCCTACGGGCTTGCCGGCATGATCTACACCACCAGTGCAAAGCGGGCTGACCGGGTAGGACGCGCGGTCCGCGCTGGTACCGTGTGGGTAAACTGCTTTTTGATCCGTGATCTCAGCGCACCTTTTGGCGGCACAGGCATCAGTGGGATCGGACGTGAGGGTGGTGATTACGCACTCGATTTTCACAGTGACTTAAAGACCCTGCAGGTCTTGCAATCATCAGTTAGCTGAAATGCCGCAGATCTGCTTTAAACAAAATGACGGCTCCAGCGTTACCGTTGAAGCGAACTTGGGCCAAACACTGATGCACGAAGCCATGCGCCACGGCATCGTCGGCATTATTGGGGAGTGTGGGGGTTCGTGCATGTGTGCGACTTGCCACATTCACCTGAAAGACCCGGGCAAATTTGGCCTGGGTGGCATCAGCGAGATGGAGGAGACCATGCTGGAACTCGAGGGTGAAGATATCACTGCCGATAGCCGTCTTGCCTGCCAGATTGAGATCACCCCCCAACTTGACGGCCTGATCGTCACCGTAGCCAGTACCGACGACTGATCTTGGCCGGCATCATCATTATCGGCACCGGACATGCCGCGGTACAGTGCGCTGCCAGTCTGCGCGATAACGGCTCTAGTTCTACAATCACGCTGCTGGGAGGTGAGACTGACCTGCCCTACCATCGGCCGCCGCTTTCAAAAAAATACGCCGTCACAGGAGTGCCTGAGGAATTCTCCCTTCTGCGTGCGGCTGATTTCTTCGAAAAAAACAACATCAAGCTTCGCCTGGGAAAATCGGTTGAAGCGATCAATATTAATCAGCGGTGCGTAGTGATGGGTGATAGTGAGAAGCTCTCCTTCGATCAACTGGTGATTGCAACTGGATCGCAGCCTCGGGTACTTTCAATCCCCGGCATTGAACATGCATTCTCACTGTATTCGCTGGATGATGCCCGGACCCTCTGCACACGCCTTGGCTGTACAAAGACTGTGGCAGTGATCGGCGGGGGTTTTATCGGTTTAGAAATTGCCGCTGCCGTCGCCGCTGCTGGACAAAAGGTCACCGTGGTTGAAGCCGCCCCGCAGATACTCGGTCGATCCCTGACGCCTTCGCTCGCGGCACGCGTACGAAAAGNGCATGAAACGGGCGGACTNAAGTTCATCAGCAATACCGCAGTAGACGCCATCCGCACGGACGGCGTTTCCACCNGTGACGGATTTATTGAGGCCGATCTGGTGATATGCGGGGCCGGCAGCGTGGCTCGCTCTGAACTGGCAGAAAAGGCCGGACTGACCACTGGCAACGGCATCCACGTTAATCGGGTTCTTGAAACGAGCGTTCCTGGAATTTACGCGATTGGCGATGTCGCCTGTTTTGAGACTTCTACTGGAGAGCACCGCCGTTACGAATCGGTACAAAATGCCAATGACCAGGCCCGTGCCCTGGCCAGAACTCTTTGCGGTGAGCGCACATCCTATGATGCCCTGCCGTGGTTCTGGTCCGATCAGGGCAGCATCAAACTGCAAATGGCCGGAGATTCATGCGGCGCTTCCAAGGTGGTGGCGGTCGATGGCGAAAAGGCACCCCAGACCGCAGCATTTTGCTTTAACGCACAAGATCACCTTTGCGCGGTAGAAACCATCAACTGGCCTGCTTATCACGCACTGTCGCGAAAAGCACTCTCCGGTGGCCGGGTCATTACCCGCGCTCACCTCGAATCGGCCGACTACGTCTTAAAGACTGCCCTCAAAAGCTGAAAGCA
>JGI26254J51713_1000980_pt1 | contig 10731 bp, 8 predicted proteins | sample SaaInlV_120m_DNA_3_FD_51713 | JGI IMG/M metagenome (IMG submission 51713)
CGAATAAACAGAGCGTCACCCGTTAGAACTTTATTTTCTAATGTATATGACATACAGCCTTTTGTGTGTCCAGGAGTCTCTATCGCCTTTATTTCATAATTNCCAATTGGAAGAATATGTCCTTCACTTGCCATAATGTCGGCACAAGCTTCTGCGTCAATATTTTCCATACCCATTACGATTCTCGCGTTAGGATAGTATTTTTTAAGTGGGCACGCACTAGTAATGTGGTCAGCATGGATATGCGTTTCTATAATGAACTTTAGGTCAAGTTCCAGTTCTTTTAATAAGGCGGTATCTCTTTCAATCATGATGTCTACAGCATCGATAATAGCAGCCTCTTTGGTTTCACTATCAGCAATAAGATAGGTATAGGTACAGCTTTCCCTTTCAAATAATTGTTTAAAAATTAGACTCATTCACTGCTCCTCAGTAGCGCTAAGAGAACTAGATTTTAGCACATATANTCAACATTCATTTTTTCACTATGGATGTAGTAATCATATAGCTTAAGANTAGATGCGGCNAGCTGATCAAGAACTACTATAGCATTTTCATGATTTTGAAGCACGCTCCCTGGACAAAAAGATGATAATGGACCTTCAACTAAATCAGCCACTGCTTTACTTTTGTGCTGACCNAGTCCAAGTAGAAGAATATTTTTGGCTTCCATAATAGTTCCTATACCCATCGTAATTGCAATTGAAGGCTGTGACTCAGATTCATCAAAGAAGCGGGCATTGTTTGTGATCGTATTTTTTGTCAGCGTTTTAACCCTAGTTCTAGATTTAAGACTCGAAGTTGGTTCATTAAAACCAATATGTCCATTGGAGCCGATGCCTAAAAGCTGAAGGTCAATACCGCCATAACTTTTTATTTTGGATTCATAATTTCGACATGTTGATGCGAAATCTCCATCNAGGCATTCAGGTATATGAATATTATTTTCATTAATATCAATATGACCAAATAATTTCTGACTCATGTAATATCTGTAGCTTTGTTTGTGGTTTGGCTCAAGGCCTACATACTCATCTAAATTGAAAGTTATAACCTTTTTATAACTTATATCCCCTCTATTGTATTTTTCAATAAGTGCATCATAGGTCAATAAAACCGAACTTCCTGTCGCTAATCCAAGGATTGAATTATTCTTCTCAGTTATAAATTTTTCAATAAAATCCGCTGCAAAATGACTAGCTTCTTTTTCGGTGGGAAGTATTACTACTCTCATTACGTGTCCTTTTTTATTTGCTTGCCAGCGAGCCAAACATTGTGCACATGAAAGTTTGAGTCAAAATGAGCAAGGTTAGCTCGATAGCCTTTTTTTAACTGACCAATATGNTCAGCAACTCCTAAATATTCAGCTGGATAGAGCGTTGCCATAGAGATTGCACTAGCAAGAGGTATGTTGCATTTTTGGTAAGCATTTTTAATGGCATCAATTTGTGTAATGGATGATCCTGCCAGCTTGCCTTCAGAATTAATGATGCGACCTTTCGATTCACTAACCACTTCGTCATAAAGTTCAAAAGATGGCTCACCATGGTTTATTGTTGCCATGGAGTCAGATACGAAAAACAGCCTGCCTTTAGGTTTAAGCTTGAATGATAGATTTATCAAGGATGGATGCACGTGATGTAAGTCAACAATTATGCTTGCCGACGTTTTATCAAAATCCAAAGCAGAGCCTACTACTCCGGGCTCCCTTGCCGAGATTTGGCCCATCGCATTAAAGAGATGAGTGAAACCGTCTAATCCATATTTTATGGCTTCCTCGAGCTGATCATAGCTTGCATCAGTATGCCCTGCAAGAATTTTAAATCCTAAAGATTTAAGATGTTTTAGCTGCTTGATTGAAATACACTCGGGAGCGAGGGTAAGCATCACTGGAAATTTATCCAGCTTCTCAAATAGACTTAAATATGAGGCATTAATGGTATTAATATATTGTTTTTGGTGGACACCTCTATACTTAACATTGAAAAATGGTCCTTCGATATGAATGCCAAGTAGTGAATGGTTATTTTTAATTTCATTGGAGATAGTATCAGTACATTTTTGAAGAATATTTAATGAGTCACTGATGACTGTTGGCATGATACTTGTGGTGCCAAAATATTGATGCGCTGAAATTATTGTATTGAGGCTTTCATTATCCGGAGAGTTGTTAAATAACTTTCCACCACCACCATTGACCTGAAGATCAATAAAACCTGGAGATAAGATACCACCATCTAATTTTTGGACTTTGAAGTCTGTTGGTATATCGTCTTCATTTACAATTCCAGCAATATTTTGACCATCTATGAGAAGTGCTTTATGCTCGATAAAGTCCANACCATTAAAAAGCTTTGAGCCTGTTATTGCTTTTTTCATCCTAATTCGACCACATAGTCGTAGCGATCACCACGATAATAGGATTGGGTATATTCAACCACTCGACCATTGGCATCTTTACCTCTTCTTTCTACAAATAAAATAGCACTACCTGGGGTTACCTCAAGTTTGTCTGCTAAATTATCATCAGCAATAATGGCATGGATATTTTGCTTGGCTGTGATAGGGTTCATTTGTTTGGACTCAAGAAGTTCATATAAAGAATTGTCAATAGCTGAAGTTATTGAAATGATTGAAGCAGGTATGACTGCAATTTCATAGAGAAGTGGTTCATTAACTAAGTATCGAACACGATTTAGTCTGTGCACGTAGTCACCTTCATTTAAATTTAGTATTAACGCTTCTTTAGCTGTAGCTTTGCCTTCCTCCCTAAGAATAATTCTTGAGTATGACTCAAGACCTCTTTTTTTCATGTCAGCTGTAAAACTATTCAGAGAAGAGAGGTTTTTGTGAAGAACAAGATCAACATTTTTNTTAGATACAATTGTTCCTGCCCCCTGTCTTTTAATAAGCATTCCAATTTCTACAAGNTGATCTATTGCTTTACGGACAGTAATACGAGACATTTTTAAATTAGTGGCCAAATCCCTCTCTGGCATAAGCGCATCACCTGGCTTTAAAAGCCCCTCTTGAATTGCACTATTAAGCGAACGAGACAATTGTTTGTATAGGGATTCAGAACTATCCTTAGATGGCCTTAAAAAGTTAATTAAATTGTCAGTACTCATATAATTTAATTTAGCTATCTAATCAAATATAATAGCATTAAGATATAAATTGGTATTTAATTGGTATTATTATATTCTAATAGTTTCAACAAAGTCAATAATAAGAAAATAAAATATTCAAAAATGTGAATTATAAATAGATCGATTATTAAAATTGCTATTTATAAGGTTAAAATAACTTTTGGACACAAATTAAGTACTCTCTAGATATAATAAGTAAATCTTATTTGCTTTTTATTTGATACCTGTTATATAATACCATTATATTACCAATTATTAGAAGACTAATTGCTCATTAAGTGCTGTAATTAGTCTATTTTGAGAAAGAGAACTAAAGATGAGTACAGCTGGTTTTGTGATGACGACATCAATCAATTCAGACAATTACTTTTGCTCAAGCCTGACTAATAACTCTGATGAGTTGCTTGAGAATTTTATGTTTTGTTTTAGTGTGCTTGCACCTACAAAAGTGATTGAAAATTGCAGTATTGTTGAAAGTTCTGGGGGCTATACAGAGCTGTGCCATTCTAAAGAGTTTGTTTTAAAACCTGGTGAAGAATGGAATTTTAAATATGCTTATGAAGAGTCCAGACATAAACCTATGAATCATCGATGGTCTCCTCAGGGCTGTTTTTTAAAAAAAGGTAATGGATCCATTATCGATCTCAAAATGATAGATTTGGATCTTGAAAGAATCTCCTCCGTGGCACCAATTCCCAATTTTTTGGGAGATAAATTAAATTATGAATCATTAAGATTGGTGCCACACCCTTATTCATGGGACCCAAGCGCAGGCGTTTGTAATTTATGCGTACCTATTAATATAGTCTTCGATGATATTGAGATAATTAATAGTGCTTATCAATCTGCCTTGGAGCTCGGCAGTCGATTAAATCTCAATCTTTTATCTAAATCTATAAACGAATTAAATGAAAAAGCATCAACCACATTGAAGCTCAAATTTCAGGATCTATCGGATGACTCTTCATACAAAATTACTATAACTAGCGATGATGTTGAGGTTGTAGCAGGTGATGAATCAGGTTTTTATTATGGCCTTGTCTCATTGATGCAGCTTGCTCAAACCTATCATCAATTAATCCCATGCGGCTCTATCTTTGATACGCCTCGTTTTAGTTGGAGAGGCCAACATTTAGATACGGTTAGGCATTTTTACTCAGTAGATAGTTTATTGAAATTACTTGATTTAATGAGTCTCTTTAAACTGAACAAGTTTCATTGGCATGCAGTCGATGATGAGGCCTTTCGTTTCAAATTAGATAGCTACCCTGAAATTGCCACTGCAACTTCTAAAAGGGGAAATAATTTATTAGTGCCACCTGTTTTTGGATCTGGATCAGATGCAACTGGAGGGTGTTATGACAAAGAAGATATTGATAAGATTATCCATAGAGCTTCTGCTAACTATATTGAAGTAATACCTGAGTTTGATTTGCCTGGNCATAACATGTCGCTAATTAATCTATATCCAGAGATGAGGGACCCTGAAGATCAGAGTTATGAGGTTTCAGTTCAAGGTTATAGAGAGAACACAATGAATCCTGCAATGCCAGAAACCTTAAAGATTGTTGAGTCTTTAATCGACGATATGTGTAATCAGTTTCCAGGGGAGTATATACATCTGGGTGGTGATGAAATTGCGCCAGGTGCTTGGGAAAAATCTCCTAAGGTACTAGCATTAATGAAAGACCATGACCTTAAAAATAGTAAAGATGTCGCCTCTTGGTTTATTAATAAGCTTTCAAAAAGAGTAGAGTTAAATAACAAAAAAACCGCCTCTTGGCAGGANGCTGAAGATGGTAATCATCATGATGATAAGTCTGAGAAGTTATTATTTTCATGGCAGAATCTTGAGTCTGGTTTTAATTTAGCAAGAGAAGGTTATAAAGTGGTACTGTGTCCAGCTGAGCACATTTATTTTGACATGGCTCAAAGTAGACATTATGCTGACCGAGGAGCAAATTGGGCCGCAGTAATCCCTTTTGAAANCACAGTTGATTGGGATATTGTTCCAGAAGATGAGCCTGAGCTTGAAGCAAATATTGAAGGAATTCAAGGCCATCTTTGGTNNGAAACGATTCTTAAGGATAGTGAGATGGAGTCTATGTTATGTCCAAGAATACTTGGATTATCAGAAAGTGCATGGACGAGTAATGCAAATAGACGCAAAGGGTCTGAGCTGGGTGATTTAGCCAAAAATAGTTTTAGAGAATTGTTTGATAGAATTGGTTGGGACTATTATAAAGCCGAGAATTTTGATATCATGTCAGATCCAGTAACGAATAAGGAGGCTCTGACGAGTGAGTAATTTGATACAAATATTTAAACCAAAAACCAAGGCACAAACAACAACGCTTTTTGCGTGGGCATTGATTGCTCCAGCTGCTTTGGTTATGTTTTGGATTGTGGTTTGGCCTTTGTATGAGACATTTCGTTTGTCTTTTACTAATTCGAATCTTGGAACTTTGATGGGTGGAGCAGAATTTGTCGGTTGGGAGAATTATGAAAAAGCAATTGGCGGTCGTAAGTTTCCATCAATTGTAACGCGAACTTTTTACTGGATGTTTTTATCCGTTGGTTTAAAAATGATTTTAGGATTAATTGGCGCCTCATTGCTAGCTAGTAATATTAGGGCTCGTGGAATCTTACGAGCATTGGTTATGCCGCCATGGATAGTCCCCATCGCAATTGGATGTTTTGGATGGTTATGGNTCTACAATGGCCATTTTGGTTTAATCTCAAACTTTATAGAAATGGTTGGCATTACTGACGGTCCCTTTAGTTTCTTGGCTTATAAGCAGAGTGCATTTTATTCAGCAATTGTGACCGATGTATGGATTGGAACGCCAATGGTAACCCTATTCTTTTTAGCTGCTATTCAAGGCGTACCAAAAGATTTATATGAGGCTGCCTATGTTGATGGTGCATCACGATGGTACCGATTTCGTAGAATTACAATGCCACAGATTATGCCTACAGTTATATCAATGGCAAAACAGCTATCTTTAGCTATAAATTTGGTGCTGGCGCAACTAGAGCAGTTCTTGTTTGCTTATTATTAGGTGTTTTCTCATTAATTTATTTAACTGTTTTGGGATGGTTAGGTAAAAAGTATGGCTATGCAGGTGTGCAGAAATGATGGATAAATACTCATTACTCCACAAGATAGGAATTTACACTTCTATTGCACTATTTATAACTTTTATGTTACTTCCATTTGTTGAAATGTTTATTGCATCATTGAGACCATTAACNCATTTATTTAGCCGACCTGANNTTCCACTTGGAGAGACAATGAGCTTTGTTGATTTTATGAGCAGGTTTTGGTCAGANAAAATGAGCTTTCAGGCTTATAGAGATATGTGGGTAACGGTTCCTCAATTGCCTCGCTATATATTTAATAGCGTATTTTTAGCGACAGCTGTTACCGCTATTTCGTTGTGTTTTGTAGTTCCTGCTGCATATGCCTATGCACGTTTTAGTTTTAAAGGAAAGTCTGTCAGTCTCACACTTTTTCTTGCAGTGAATATGTTCTCTGGCGCAGTTCTGCTGATCCCTTTATATAAATTATTGAGAATGTATGGTTTATTAAATACATACTGGGCGATGATTATTCCAGGTGTTGCATTTCTTATACCACAAGGTATTTGGCTACTTAAAACTTTTTTAGAAAAGATACCCTATGAGTTGGAGGAAGCTGCATTTGTAGATGGCGCATCTCGCCTTTATACATTACGCCGCATTATATTACCTTTGGCTGTGCCAGGCTTAATTGTTGTTGGTATCGGGATTTTCATTGGTGCTTATGCACAGCAATTTTTATTTGCCATTACATTTAACCAGAATAGAGACTATATGCCTCTACCAGCTGGTATTTTTGAGTTTATTGGTTATCAAGACGTGTTGTGGAACGAAATGATGGCCGCAAGTCTTGTCGGAGTTCTGCCCGTGTTGTTTATTTTCCTGTTTATGCAGAAGCATCTCATAGCAGGGTTAACTTCAGGAGCAGTAAAGGAGTGAGAGTTAAAATACTCACATAAAGTGTTACCAGAAATTTATTAAAATCTGGTAATTTGATGTAAAAAAATAAAGGAGAAGTAAATGAAAAATATAAAAAAGGCACTCTTCTTAGCTTTTATTGGCGCAGGTTTAATGGCACCAGTTCAGGCTGCAGAGGTGCACGCTATAATTTGCGGCGGTGAAATCCGTCCTGCTGATCAAGTAGTATTTGATGCTTTTGAGGCGAAATATCCAGGCGTCACAGTTAACGCTGAGGCGGTTCCTTGGGGAACGTGTCAGGATAAATCAATGACATTAGCTGCTGCTGGTGATCCAGTAGGACTGGCTTATATCGGCTCACGTACACTGAAGCAACTAGGCCGAAGTGGCTTAATTATTCCAGTTGATATTTCTGAAGAAATGCAGGCATTGTATCAGCCTGGTGTTCTTGCTACTGTTTCTGATAATGGTCAATTCTGGGGTTACCCACATGCTTTCTCTACGAAAGCAATGTTCATCAACTGTGGTTTAGTTGAAGCAGCGGGTGAAGCTTGTGTTGCGCCTAGAACTTGGACAGGACTTTACAATATGGCTAAGGCTGTTAATGACAATACCTCAGCTGCAGGTATTGGCATAACTGGAAAAGACTTTGATAACACTATGCACCAATTCCTAAACTACCTCTATAGTAATGGTGGTTCTGTAAATGATGCAGCTTCTGGTGAGATAACTTTCAACAGTCCTGAGACTATTGAGACACTTGAGTTCTATGGTAAGTTAGCTGGTGTTGCTCAAGAAGGCCCAATGGGCTATGAGCGTTCTCAATTGACCCAGTTGTACAATGATGGTCAGATTGGTATGTATATCAATGGTCCATGGGGTGCAGGTCAACATAATGCAAATATTGCTGAAATCGTTGTGCCTATTCCTGCTGGTCCAAGTGGCGAGAGTGGAACACTGTTGATTACTGACTCTATGGCAGTATTCAAAGGCTCTGCTAATGAGGCTCTAGCAATGGAGTTGGCTCAAATGATGACATCTGGTGAGGCTCAATATGATCTTGATAAGAGCTGGGGTTTAACACCAATCTTGCAATATGAGAATATGATGGATGATGTTTACTACTCTACTGACTACTGGCAGACTTTTGTTGCGCCAATTGGAAGTGGTGGTCCAGAGCCAATGTTTGAAGACTTTAAAGCATTGCAAGCTGGTATCAATGGTGCTATCCAAGGNATGATCTTGGGTGAAGGTTCTGCTGCTGATTTAGTTGCAGAAGCTGCTGAAATTTTAGCAGAAGGTAATTAAGTCAATTAGTTGACTATTTCAGGGGTAGCTAATTGTTACCCCTGAATTTTTTTTAAGGCTTACTTCAAAAAGAGGCTTCTCTAAAAGCATCCTTTTGAAGCTTGCTTTAATATTAGTAATACATAATTTAAATGCGCACTAAGCATGCGCTCTTTTTAAGGAAAAAAAGAATGGCAACTGTAAAACTTGAAAATATCTATAAAAGTTTTGGCGAAACAGAGGTTTTATTTGACATTAATCTAGATATTAATGACAAAGAGTTTGTTGTTTTTGTAGGGCCCTCTGGCTGTGGAAAAACAACCTTGTTGAGAATTATTTCAGGACTGGAAGAGGCAACAAGTGGAAGTGTCATCATAGATGATAAAGATGTTTCTAACGCTCCTCCGGTTGAGAGAGGGATTTCAATGGTTTTTCAGTCTTATGCTCTATATCCCCATCTATCGGTATTTGAAAATATTGCTTTTCCTCTTAGAGTTGCAAAGGTTAATGAAAAGGAACTGGAAGAAAAAGTATTTAAGGCTGCTGATATTTTGCAATTAAGAGATCGTTTAGATTTTAAACCTGGACAGCTTTCTGGTGGGCAGCGCCAAAGGGTAGCAATTGGTCGCTCCATTGTGAGAGACCCGAAAGTGTTTCTTTTTGATGAGCCATTATCTAATCTAGATGCTGCTCTTCGTGGAGATATGAGGGTTGAACTTGCAAAGCTTCATCAAAATTTAAATACAACGATGATTTATGTAACACATGATCAGATTGAGGCGATGACTATGGCAGATAAGATTGTTGTTTTGCATGATGGAGTTATTGAACAAGTAGGCTCGCCAATGGATTTATATCATCATCCTAGAACAAAATTTGTGGCAGGTTTTATTGGCCATCCTAATATGAATTTTCTTAAAACTAACGCTACAAAAATCAATAAAGGACAGTTCAGTACTAATATCGGTGACTCAGAAATGAACATACCTATAGATGCAGGAGATACAAAATCAGGAGATGATATAGAGATTGGGATTCGACCAGAAGATCTTGAGGTGTCTGACAAGGGAGGCGTTCCAATGAGAGTAGATGTTGTTGAGCATGTTGGAGCGACTGTAATCTTGTATGGCTCTGTATTGGATAACGATAATTTCTGTGCTGTATTGCCAAGTGATTCAGTAATAAAGCCGGGCGATAAGATTAATATAACCATAAACCCTTATAAATGTCACGCTTTCAACTCATCAGGTCAAGCACTTCAAAGAAGTTAGAGTTGATAGATTAGGAGGTTAATCATGAGAACAGGTGTTGTTGGCTTAGGATTAAGGGCTGGAAATGTTCTAAAAATGATTATGGATGAGATGCCAGAAATGGAACTAGTAGGCTATGTAGATCCAGATCCATGTGGCCTGTCAATCATTGCGGAGCATTCCAATAGATTAAACCAATATGAAAGCCTTGACCAGATGATTAATGAAGGCAATCTTGAGCTTTTGTGGGTAGCATCACCCAATCATCTTCATTTGGAACATATCCGTTTGGGACTAGAAGCAGGTTTGAAAGTCTTTTCAGAGAAGCCTATCGTAACAACAAAAGAGGATAGTTTTGCACTTGCCAAGTTAATCAAAAAATTTGGTGAAAACCAATTAATTGTTGGACTTGTTTTGAGGTATTCAGTACATATGAGGGAAATGAGAAGAGTCCTTGATACTGGGGCCTTGGGAAAAATAACTTCACTTGAAGCTAATGAGCATATAGCGCCTTATCATGGATCATTTTTTATGAGAGATTGGCGAAGGCTAGAGAAATATTCTGGTGGCTTTATGCTGGAAAAGTGTTGTCATGATATCGATCTTTATAATAGTATTGTTGGGGAAAGACCTGAAAGAGTTGTCAGTTTTGGAGGGCGAAACAATTTTATTCCTTCAGAGGCACCTATGGGCAATGAGCATGATGATGTCTATCAACAAAAACACTCTTACTGGGAAAATGTTGATGATCCATTTACAAGTGACGCTGATATTATTGATCATCAGAATGCGTTATTGGAATATCCTAACAATGTAACTTTTTCTTTCCATACTAGCATCAATGTTCCTGATGAGCAGAGGCGTTTTTGTGTTATTGGAAGTAAAGGGATGGCTGAGGGAGATTTTGGCCGTGGTGGTCTTAGAATTACTGATGCAAGAACGGGTGAATGTCTCGAGGATCATGATTTTAGTATTCCAGCCTCCTCTGAGACTGGAAACTACCCCTCTCACTATGGTGCAGATAAGCTCATGTGTGAAGATATTGT
>JGI26254J51713_1000981_pt1 | contig 10731 bp, 8 predicted proteins | sample SaaInlV_120m_DNA_3_FD_51713 | JGI IMG/M metagenome (IMG submission 51713)
TGAGTTCAGTTCAGCGAGATCAAGTGCAGAGTGAGTTATTTTTTCTGGAAAAAGAACTGATGGATGCAGAGAATGAGGACAATAACCTCGTGTTCAAACAAATTAGCCGGGCAAAAGTTTTGTTGCGGCAGGTAGACGAGTCCATCAATTTTCATGAATTGATTCACAAACCCACAAAGGTGATGGGCCACCCAGCCACGCATAACGTGATTGGTTCTGCACTGGGCATCATTCTGACCGGATTTGTTTTGGCTGTGGAGGGCTTTTCCGGTTCCGGAATTTCTTATGATCTAAACGGTTGGTTTAATTATTGAGGGAAAGTAGCGGATTCATAGAATATAATTGACTTCGTTTTTGGTGTCATTCCCGTGAAAACTGTAATCTAGGGGAGTATCTATTTTTCTTTCCCTTAGAAACGGCGATCTAGAGGAAAGTCTATTTTGTCATTCCCGTGAAAACGGGAATCCAGGGTTGTTACCGCAAAACAAGTTTGCAAACAGAACGTTGTCTGGATCCCGGATCAAGTCCGGGATGACAAAACATGGGAGAAATGATGTGTCTACTTTTTCAGCATAAAGTATCGTGTCCCCTTAAATCGTAAAAATAATTATGGAAACAACTCAAATTCTTGAAATCTTCAGCGATTTCGTCTGACCATGGTGCTACCTCGTCACCGGGCGTGTCGAACGATTGAAAAAGAAATACGGACTGACAGTGCGCTGGACACACTTTCCGCTGCATCCGGAGACTCCGGATTCCGGGCTTTCGCTGGAGGAATTGTTCCGCGGGCGTGGTTACGAAATTGAGGCCATGAAACAGCGCATGTCCGGTTTGATGGCTGAGGAAAATTTACCTTACGGAAACCGCAGTCACACCTACAATAGTCGACTCGCGCAGGAACTCTCAAAGTGGGGCGAATCGTTTCCGGAAGGTGAAGCCCTGAACCTGAAACTCTTTGAGGCATATTTCGTTGAGGGGCAAAATCTCGCCGAACCGGAAGTCCTGCTGGACGTGGCTGAAGCCGCTGGGTTGTCCCGTAAAATTGCGGAGGGCGTGATCCGGGAACGCCTTTTCCGGGATGCGGTAGATGCCGATTGGCGACGTGCTCACGAGTTTGGTGTAACCGGAGTGCCAACCTTCGTTTCCGGAAACCAGGGACTCGTGGGGGCACAGCCTTATGACGCACTAGAGAATTTGATTCATGCGAAATGAATCTTAGAATGGTCAAATAATCTCATCAGGCATAAAATATTTTCGGCCTGAAATATTAATGCTCAATAATAATTGTCATTCCGGACTTGATCCGGAATCCAGAGGCGATGCTGAAAACCTATTCTCAATCAAAGAGTTGTCTGGATCCAGGTTCAAGTCCTGGATGACAAGACAGATGCTTATCCGTGAAACCGTTTATAGATTTTTTAAGAACAGCAATATTTCTATAAAACCAATCAATTTTTTGATGAAATTTTAAATTTGAAGATATCATTTTAAGACAAATCTAATGGACACCTTCTGCAAGTTCAGTATTGGACAAATAATCCATCATCTCCGTTTTGATTATCGTGGTGTCATCATCGACGTTGATGCCGACTTTCAGGGATCAGAAGATTGGTATCGTGAAATGGCAAAGAGCAAACCTCCACGCAACAAACCGTGGTATCACGTACTAGTTGACAAGTCCAACACCATGACTTANGTNGCAGAGCAAAACCTGGAAGAAGAANCATCTCCCCAGCCAATTCAGCACCCTCTGGTTGGGGAGTATTTCAACCGCTTCGAAGAAGGTTGTTACCTGTCCGATTTATGTTGACTGAATTCAGCAGTTTCTACTAGAACCATCACTCTGATCATTCCAAACGTTAATTCCAATTGTCAGACAAACTGTAATAGTGAAATACAGGCAGGTCATGAGCAAAGCGGATATGAAATCCATTGCCGCAAATAACAAAATAAACAGTACTCCAAACTGTACAAGAGGATAATCCGGATAAATATCCCAAATAATTTGAAATACTTCTTTCCTGCTCCAGTATGCATTTTTCAGCATTGCTGTCACATCATCTTTGCCAAGCTCAATAAAAGGTTTTTCTCCAAGCTCGGGATAAATATGTGATTTAAGCAAAGTAACAGCCGATTTAGTATTTTTTTCTGTTAATTGCGGAGCTTGTTGAATTTCCTCTTGCTGAGAAATTTGCTGAGGTATTGGTAGCTCTAAATGTTCAGCTTTTGGCTTTTCTTGAATCTGCTCGAACAGTTGCGTTTTTTTCTCCTTTTTTGCCTTAATTGGATTTACGCCTTCTTTAATTTTACTTTTTGCCTGGTCACGTTTGGTTCTAGCTGCTGCCAGTGTAACTTCAGGCCAGACTCCTAAAGAAGATGATTTCTGTTTACCGTCAAATCGAAAATCGAATCTCCAGTATTTTGATCCATTTGTATGAACCAGCAGATAAAGACCTCCGCCATCGGACAGCTTGAATTGCTTAGTTTTAGGTTCAGCCTTTTTGACTGCTGATTCAGTGAGCTTATTCTGTTTCATGTTTTCCCTTTGCTGGTAAATTTAAATAACAAAATTAAAGCAAATATTATACCAGTATTTTTACCAGCAACACTAAATGACCGCAAGCACTGAATTGTTAAGTGGAGGATTATTTTACAAGATATTATTGGGACTTAGCAATCAAGGAATCGCAGTTCCGCTACAATTTGTTTGACATGATAAATTATTCGTGTGATTATTCCCTTAAAGTCCAAAAGTCTCTCACTGAGTTTGTTATTTACTGAGAGGTTTTGATGTCTGTATTTCTGAGAAAGGCAGATCCATGTGTTTAATTCTTTAACAAATAATTGCAGATGAATAAGCATCTTACATCAGTTGACCAATCGGACCGCCTCGTACCTTACAATCTACGTCAGAGTGGGGAAACACCGGTGGAAATGTTAATTTTTACACGGGTTAGAAAATCACCTTTCTGGCATTTGTCTGTAGAAGCCGGCTGCTGGCGAGCGACCATTTACAATCGAATTTATCATCCATTTGGTTATGTTCGGCCGGAAGATGGCGGGACAATGGTTGAGTACCAAGCTCTCAAAAATCATGTAACTATGTGGGATGTTGCCGTTGAAAGGCAAATCATGGTTAAAGGCCCGGATGCGGAAGCATTTGTAGATTACGTGATTACACGAGATGCAACACAAATTCCTCCAATGCGTGCCAAATATGTAATTCTCTGCAACAACATGGGCGGTGTATTGAACGATCCTATTTTACTAAGGCTTTCAAAAGATGAATTCTGGTTTTCATTGGCCGATTCAGATATCGGCATTTACCTTCAGGGCGTTAATCACGACAACAGGTTTGATGTAGTAATAGATGAAATCGATGTCTGTCCTCTGCAAATTCAGGGTCCAAAATCACTTGCCCTGATGGAGGATCTGGTTGGAAACCAAGCAGACGTCAAGAATTTACCATTTTACGGAATGCTGGAAGCAAAAATTGGAGGCCACGATTGTGTTATTTCCCAGACCGGATTTTCCGGAGAAGCCGGATTTGAAATCTATCTGCGCGATGCCACCTTACATGCCGATGATTTGTGGTATGCGGTGCTGGAAGCAGGCAGGAAATATCAGTTGATGGTGACTGCGCCTCCGCACTGTCGAAGAATTCAGGCCGGCATACTTTCCTGGGGCCAGGATATGGACAATCAACATAATCCGTTTCAGTGTAATCTCGGTTATCAGGTTTCACTCTCCGGAAAAGGAGAGTGGAACAAAGCCGGAAACTACATCGGCAAAGATGTTTTAGAGCAAATGCAATCTGAACTCAAGTCGGGTAAAAGGCCTTACAAACTTCAACTTGTAGGTTTGAAGATGGGTGGAAAACCGATTGAAGATTTCGCAAATGATTTCTGGCTGATTTCTGCTGATGATTCTGCGAATCCTTGTGGATTTGTCACTTCGCCCTGGTTCCATCCGGACGAAAAAACGAATATTGCCATGGCTTATGTCCCGTTTGACGGTACATTGAACAGGCATGGTTTTCCAATCGGAAACTATGGACAAAAGTTTAAGGTACATTTGCCGGACAAATACGCAGAAAAAGCAGGCGAGCCCGTAGATGCTGAAGTAGTTAAGATGCCGTTTACAACTTCTGTGAATCTGAATATTCGGGAAATTATTGATTCATAACATTCTTCCGGCATGAGTAAAACACCTTCTCAGANCAGGACATTAAAGAAGCATTCAAATTAAAAGTTTTTAATTACGGACTTCCNAAACAAATTCGGCAGTATTTTGGAAAGGAAACATCGGTCGTTGTCTATGTTTATTTTCNAAATTAGCAAAGTGCTGGCAAACCGCACCGTCTGTCAAAATCATGAATGACGGTGCAGATAGACTTTGTAGTTCGGGGGACAAATAACCGGATTTTACTACAAGGAGGCGGTATTCTTTAAGCTCAATTCCAAGTTCAGTAAAGTCACTCAGTTTGTGAAAAGGACGTCTCTTTTCTGTCAGAACGGTTGTAATACCGTTCATGCTAAGAACCGCACATTCATTTTTGAAATAAATTTTTTCTGCATTTAATATTAGACTTGGACCTCCACCGCCCAATTCACCGCCAACAGTAACAGCCGTTTTATTTGTGCCCTGCAACTTGTTAATGATTCCCGGAGAAGCGATACCCGCAACCAAAACTCCTTCAATTTCCGAATTGATTAGCGCTTCCAGCACATCCGCACGATCACCCACTCCGCCTGCCGTAGGGTTATCTCCACTGTCTGCAAGAATAGAAAACTCACCGGGCAGCCATGCAATAGCCTCTTTCAGATCACCTGCCTGCATATCAAACGTCAGCTCATTGCGTTTTTGCCAATATGTTTCTGCTATTTCAGCACAGGTTTCTCTCCCCGCTTTCAGATCAGTACACGTAACAACGGCGGATGCAATCGCAGTTTCGCTATCTGCCCAGAGATAACCTATCAGCAGATTTGCATCCAGAATTCCTTCACGCTGATCAAAGTTTTCAAGTTGTTTGTAGATACTTTTGCAAGGTTCTAAACAAGTTGAAGACATCTCACCTGACACCAAAACCGGAATTGGTGACCAAACAACCTTTGGTCTCCGGCCACCGTTCACGGTTGTAACAAGCAGTTTGGCTGCACGATAATATGTTTTCTTTTCATCAATGTGCGGTGCAGTACGGTAGGCCGCAAAAACATCTATGTTCCGGATGATTTTGTCAGTAACATTTCCATGAAGATCAAAACAGACTGAAATTATGCATTTTTCTCCAACAACGCTGCGAACCACGCTAATCCAATCTCCTTCTGGATCTTCAATTCCGGGAACATACATGGCGCCATGCATGAGTAATAATACCCCATCCAGTGGACAAGCATCCCTGATCTGCTCCAAAAATCCGCACTTGGTCTTCTCATAAAAATCGGCTTCTACCAGTCCTCCCGGAATAGCTTTATAATAAGAAAGCGGTTCTACTTCTATCTCGTACTTTTCAAAAGGGAAATCCACCAAATCAACAAGAAGTGAGCCCTGAACTTGCTCAAAATCCGCCTCTGTCTGAAAGAGTGGAGAATAAGTACTGCATTCTGTACTAATCCCTCCGATTGCTATTCGTTTTCGTTTTGACATTCAAACTTGACGTTTTTGCTGCAACGGGCTTTCACCCAGAACTTTTTCCAGCTCTGCGAGAAGATGTTGCGCGTCACGTTGGTTGAAAACCATGGGCGGTTTAAATTTGAGTACGTTATGTCCCGGGCCTTCGGTACTGAGCAGAATCTTGCGTGATTTCATTCTTTCAACAACGTAGTCAGCCTGAAGCGGTGCCGGTTCTCTAGTTTCTGGATCAAGTACGAGTTCAACTCCCATAAAAAATCCTTCTCCGCGTACATCTCCAATCAGGGGAAAAGAGTTTTTCAGCGCTTCAAGTTTCTCTTTCAGCCAGTTGCCTGTTTCCAGCGCATTTTGCTGGAGACCCTCCTTTTCCATGATATCCAGCACAGCCATACCCACAGAGCAGGAAACGTGGTTTCCGCCGAATGTATTGAAATATTCCATCCCGTTTGCAAATGCCTCCGCAATTTTACGTGTAGTAATAACCGCGCCCAGCGGGTGTCCGTTGCCGATCGGCTTGCCGAGAGTGACAATGTCCGGTACCACGTCCTGCAGTTCAAATGACCAGAAATGCTTTCCGGACCGAGCAAAACCAACCTGGACTTCATCAGCAATGCAGAGTCCGCCGTGCCGTCTCACATGTTGGTAAGACTGCTTTAGAAAACCCTCTGGAAGCACAACCTGTCCCCCGCAGCCAAGCATCGATTCACAAATAAACGCTGATGGTTTTCTTCCCTGTGTGGAAAGTTTTTCACAGATTATTTCGACCTCATCTGCATAAAGTTTTCCCGCAGTTTCAGGATCCCTGTGCAGACCTCGATACAGATATGGAACTGGAATTTCATGCACCCATTCCGGAGCACCCTTTCCCCCGGGACCATCGTGTTTGTAAGGACTAATATCAATATTCGCCTTTGTATTACCGTGATATGCTTCCTCAAGCACAATCATATCTTTTTGTCCGCTGACAGTGCCGGCAATCCGCATGGCCAGTTCGTTGGCTTCACTTCCAGAACAGACCAAAAAACAGGTGTCTAGCGGTTCCGGAAAGAGCGCACAGAGACGTTCTGCATACTCAATATTGAGCGGATTCAGGTAGCGTGTATTGGTGTTCAAAACATAAGCTTGATTGCTCTGAGCCTTTGCAATGTCTGGATGAGAGTGACCTACATGCGCTACATTGTTGACGCAGTCCAGATAAAATTGTCCTTTAGAGTCAATCAGTGACTGAGCCTGACCCCGAACAATTATTAACGGATCCTGATAAGATAGACTCAGTGAAGGCCCAAAAACACTGTTACGCCGTTTTAACAGTTTTCCGGAATCAATTTCCTCAGCCGTGCTTTCGCTGTCAAGTCCCAGCATCAAGCCCGGATCAGGGCAAATACTGCTCCAGACATTTTTTACAGAAGGCAGTGCGACTCCGGGATAATTACCGTCTAAATCAAAAAGATCGAGGATTAGTTGAAAATGAACGTGAGGAAGCCAACCTCCATTTTCGTTTGAGTTGCCGATTTTGGCCAGCGGCATTCCGCCTTTGATCTTTTGTCCAATTTGCAGTTGCTGCAGACATTCACGGCCCAGATGACCATAAAGTGTGTAAAACTCTGGACCGTCCGTAAATTTATGCCTGAGGATCACCGTAGGTCCGTAATCAAGCGGACTCTGATTATCTTGAAGCTGATGTACTACACCATCGATTGGCGCATAAATGGAAGTCCCGGAAGGNGCAAAAACGTCAATNCCAAGGTGTATTGTTCTCTTTTCTTGACCATCAATTGAGTTATTCAAAAATTCTTTTGCNNCATANAATGAACGCGCCTCAGTATATTTTCCAACTCCAATCTCTGCATTGTTTTCACGTAAATATTCGTCAAGAATGTTCTGTTGTTTTTCCAGAGAAACGACTTCGATTTTTGCAGAAAGAAAACTGCCTACACTAAGATCAAGCACCGCAGTTTTTTCAGGATTAAGCGCTTCTCCCAGCAGACCGTGAAACGAACCTTCCGCATTTTGATACCAGTTCCGGAACTCAAACGAGGCCGGACAAGCTTCTAAATTACAGGCGTCCCTGAAAAGATAATGCGCATAGCGCGGATTTACTTCCTGTAACTGCTCCAGCAATTTACGGGCGGGTTTCTGGCTGATTCCCAGATATTCATTTTCGGGATCGTTCTGCTGTTGAAACGCACCAAGAGTCAGACTCAGACAAAGACGCATCATTATCATCGGAAACAGTATTTCAAGCTCTTTTTCTTCAAGCGGAAAGTGCTGATGAAATCCGCGTATCAGCAGAACCGCCGCCTCAAGCGGATCCGGCTTGTCCAGCATCGCATAAGCACAGGCTACAGCAGGTTCAGCCGCAAGATAGGAATGAGTCATGTCGCCAAAATCGATCAATCCTAAATCCGGATTTCCGCTAATTTTTGGTACTGCCAGAACATTATAATCGTTGAAGTCATTATGAATCCAGCCACGCCTTAGTTTTGACTCAAGAGGCTCGATTGTCCGGCTGTATAAATCGAGTGACTTTTTGACCCAGCACAGCAGTTTTTCGTCCTTGATCCATGGCATATATTCATGCAGAGTTTCCTGCACATTATGCATCTCCCACAGCAGCGTGTGTGATGGTGGCGGTGCGGGAATTTCGTGAAGCGCCTTTGTCACGATTCCACACATTCGGCCTAGCTCCCGCAGAAATTCTCCGGTATGCGGACGGTACTCCGCCATCGGCAAGCCATCAACATAACGAACCAGACGCATCCAGTGCTGACTGCCATCTGCGGAACTGACGCGTAAAAGAGACTCTCCATTTTTATCCGGAAATACTATGGGTATTCGTCCCGGTTCAAGCAGCTTTGAGGAACGTTCAAGTGCAGCATGCTGAACCTGCAAAAATTCGAGAGTTTCGCAGGAATTTGAAATCTTCAAAACGTAAGTTTCACCATTTTTTTCTTGAGCCAAAAAATTACGGTCCCTCTCTCCCGGAAATTCTTTCAGTGTACAACAAAGTCCGTAGTGTTCTTCCAGAAGGAGACTTGCGTCTTTGACTGAAAACTCCGGACGCACTAGTTCAGGCATTGAGTTTTTCATGTTTTTAGTTGGAGTTATTATCGAGTATGTTGTTTGGGGAGTAGTCTAAAAAAAGGAATATCCGAATTACTAAAATCGTCAAAGGCCAATCCACTGATTTAAAAAGGATCTGCCACTCTGGATAAGAATAGCATTTTAGGATTCAATAATAAAGATACTCCAGCTAAATGTCATACCGCAAAAGGGGTGAGTCCAGAGGAAACGACAAAAAAGCCTGACTTCAATCTGATCATTCAACTAGAGCAAGAAAGAATTTTTGAAAGATGATACTAAATTCATCCACGTCCGACAAAAGGCATTTTGGTTGCCATTACCGTCATGAAGAGTATGTTCGCATCTAAAGGCAGCCCAGCCATGTGAACAACGGCATTTGCCGCGTTCTCGACATCCATTGTCGGTTCGACTGCAGTTTCACCATTGGCCTGAATAATACCGTCCCGCATACGAGCCGTCATTTCAGTTGCAGCATTACCGATGTCGAGCTGCCCGCAGGCGATGTCATAGGCACGTCCATCAAGTGACGTCGAGCGTGTCAATCCTGTTATTGCATGTTTTGTTGAAGTGTAAGGCGACGAAAAAGGACGTGGAGCATGCGCGGAAATTGAACCGTTGTTGATGATACGTCCACCTCTGGGTTTTTGATCCTTCATAATCTTAAATGCTTCCTGTGTACAGAGAAAGGTTCCTGTCAGATTTACGTCCACAACTGCTTTCCATTGCTCGTAGCTTATCTCTTCCAGCGGCACAGCAGGAGCGCTGATTCCGGCGTTGTTGAAAAGCAGATCCAGCCGTCCGAAGCTTTCCCTGGTTTGTGCGAACAATGCTCTTACCGAATCAGGATTGCCAACGTCTGTGGGGAAGACCAGCGTCCGTGAATCTTCGTACCCGGCTTCATTGACCGTTGTTTCCAGCAGCTCTTTGCGGCGGCCTGCAAGGACCACAGAATAACCTACCCCTAACAGCGCAATAGTTGTACTCCGGCCAATCCCGGTTCCGGCCCCTGTAACAAGGGCGACTTTTGCTACTGAGCTCATCTTTCTCTTTTCAGGTATATTTGTTTGACACACTAATTATCCGCTTTTACCAGCAAAAGCTTAGCACAGCGTAGACTCAAAATTACGTCATCATGAAATCTATCTCAGTTGAAATCAAGTGTTGTGTCAGCTTAATTCTTGAAAATCTTTAAGAATAGCTGCAATTATTTACCAGTATTTTACCAGTATGTTTCAAACTTCAACTGCAAGAAATATTTAACGCGGAACCCCCATCAGTATTTCAATTTTTCGTATATAACCAAGGGTTTCTTTTTCGCGCCATTTAGAGACTTTAGGCGCAACTGATTTAATGCTTTCCCAGTCCCTGCCGTTAAAACCATGTTCTCTACTGACCTTCTGGGCTCTCAGAATGGTACGAAATCCTGCATTGTAACTAGCGAGCATAAAACGCATCCGCTCGAGAAACGGACGATCCTCCTTCCATTTTATAAATAATGTTGAGTCATAGTAAATTCCTGCGGCAATGTTCCAGCGCGGCTCCATAACATTGCTGAGTTGAGGATTCTTTTTTTTCAACTCTGCAAAGGTTCTCGGCATCAGCTGCATGATGCCCTTGGCGTTGACCCAGCTGAGGGCATCACCGCGTAATCCGGACTCAGCAATTCCCTGAGACTTAAACCAGTGCCAGTCCATTGCCGGCCCAAAAAAACGTTTAGAGTATTTGCGGAAATATTGATCGTACTTACTCGTCCAGTGCCGATCTGTTACTTTTGGAATTTCAGCGGATTGCAGCAGCAAAGGAAACGCAAGAGCTACAGCAAGCAGAATAGCCTTTCTCATCCTCAATTCAGCCCCAGTCCAATGACCAGCCCAATGGCTACTCCAATCCCGATGAAAATACTCCCGACCACCTGACCTACTGCACGGTTGCCATTTTTCAGTTCCTCACCTGTGTCGAATGGAGTCAAATAATCTAGCCACTTGTAGCCAAAGTACATGAAAGCCAGGGTGATCA
>JGI26254J51713_1000985_pt1 | contig 10722 bp, 11 predicted proteins | sample SaaInlV_120m_DNA_3_FD_51713 | JGI IMG/M metagenome (IMG submission 51713)
GAAATTGAAGATTTACAGTTAAGTATTAATAAGGCAAAAATGCCTAAAGCTGCTAAAGAAAAAGCTCAGAGCGAACTCAAAAAACTATCACGCATGTCATCACAATCTTCAGATGCATCAATTATTCGCACCTATATTGAGAATTTGTGTGACGTTCCTTGGAAAAAGAAAACCATTATCAACAAGGATCTTAAAAAAGCACAAAAAATTCTTGATGATGATCATTACGGACTAGACAAAGTAAAAGAGCGCATTCTTGAACACTTGGCTGTGCAAACTCGCGTTACTCACAACAAGGCAAACATTTTGTGTTTAGTAGGTCCTCCAGGTGTGGGTAAAACCTCATTGGGTGAATCAATTGCCAAAGCGGTTAATCGTAAATACGTGCGCATGGCATTAGGTGGTGTTCGTGATGAAGCGGAGATTCGTGGCCATAGACGTACTTATATTGGTGCCATGCCGGGCTCTATCGTACAAAAAATGCAAAAAGTAAAGGTTAAAAATCCTTTGTTTTTACTCGATGAAATTGAAAAAATGGCCAGTGATTATCGCGGCGATCCTTCATCGGCGATGCTTGAAGTGCTAGACCCAGAGCAAAATCATACCTTTAACGATCATTATCTAGAAGTGGACTACGACCTTTCTCAGGTGATGTTTGTGGCTACTGCTAACTCGCTAGATTTGCCACAGCCATTGTTAGATCGAATGGAGATTATTGAGCTTTCTGGTTACACCGAAGACGAAAAAGTGCAAATTGCTAAGTGTCATTTAATTAAACAAGCAATGGATAGCAACGGTGTTAAAGCTGGTGAGATTAGCTTTAAAGATTCAGCCATATTAAATATCATTCGTTACTACACGCGTGAAGCCGGTGTGCGTGGTCTGAATAGAACCATTAGCACTATTTGTCGAAAAGTGGTGAAAGAAGTGGTGCTTAAGAAGCGCAAAACCAAAGCCACGATTACCGATAAAAATTTAGAAAAATACTTAGGTGTTAAAAAACATCGTTTTGGTTTGGCCGAAGAGAATAATCAAGTGGGCGAAGTAACAGGTCTTGCTTGGACTTCAGTCGGTGGTGATTTACTTACCATTGAGGCGACTGCTTATAAAGGCAAAGGCAAGCTTAATTACACAGGCCAGCTCGGTGACGTGATGAAAGAATCNATNCANGCNGCGATGAGTGTTACTCGTACTCGTGCTAAAGAACTAGGTATTGCAAACGATTTCCAGGAGAAGTTGGATATCCATATTCACGTTCCTGATGGCTCCACCCCTAAAGATGGCCCAAGTGCCGGTGCAGCAATGTGCACGGCGCTAGTGTCTGTACTCACAGGGCGCAAAGTTAAAGCAGACGTGGCCATGACAGGTGAGATAACCCTCAGGGGCGAAATCACCCCAATTGGCGGCTTAAAAGAAAAAATGTTGGCAGCCCTTCGTGGCGGCATTAAAACTGTCATTATTCCGGATGATAATGAGCGTGAGCTTTCAGAGGTGCCAGATAAAATCAAAGGCAAGCTGAACGTCATTAAAGTTAAATGGATTGATGAAGTGTTAGATATTGCTTTAGAGAAATAAATAGACAATAAAAAAGGCGTCTTTAGCGCCTTTTTTATTGAGTTAATTTTCAGCTAAGGTCGAATATAAGAATAGCCTTGTTGTTGCAATTCGCCAATACGAACTACACCAGAAGGTGTAATACTAACGCCATCAGTTAGTTTTGGAAAGTGACCTTTCTTTTTCTTGAAGCCGTTCATGGTGTTTTGACAAGCGCTAAACGTGATATCGGTCATCGCCATTTTTTCAACACGACTGGCGTTTTTGTTGCCCGTTGTTAAAATGCCTAACCCAGGGCCGTAAGCTACAATTTCAACATCGACTTTATCAGCGCCGTAGTATTTTTGTAAATTAGCGGCATTGTTTAGAACGATTTTTTGCGTTCTGGCGTCGTCCGTACTAACTTGGATAACGTATTTTGGATTAGCTGCTTGTGCGCTAAATACAAACAATAGCGTTGCAATACTTAATAGTATTTTTTTCATGTTTCTCCCCCGAGAGTTATTATGTCTTTGGTATTAAAGACCAGATTATTCTACCCGTTTTTGTAGCTTGGCATAATAAAACCCGTCAAAATTATGGCTTGGGAGTTGTTGTCTGCCAACGCTGGTATCGATACCCCAATCTAGATTAATTTTAATTTCTTCAGCATCTTGATGTGATTCTAAAAATTGAGTAATTTGCTCCTCATTTTCAGCTTTTAGAATCGAGCAAGTGGCATATAAAAGCACGCCACCTGGTTTGAGCATCTGCCAAAGGTTGGCAAGTATTTGCGCCTGAAGGCTGACTAAATTTTTAATGTCTTTCGGTTTTCTTAAAAGTTTTATATCTGGGTGTCTGCGAATAACACCGGTGGCTGAGCACGGTGCATCGAGCAGGATTTTGTCAAATAATTCACCATTCCACCAATCTTGTTGCTGGGCATTACCCTCAATGATTTCAATATTTTTAATATTAAAGCGCTGGATATTTTGCTCAACTCTTTCCAGACGCTCTGAATCGCTATCAAGTGCCACAATGCTAGAATCGGGCGCTAGCTCGTGTAAGTGAGTTGTTTTTCCACCAGGCGCACAACAGGCGTCTAATATTCTATCTGAGCCTTGTGGCGTTAATAAGCTCGCTGCCAGTTGGGCGGATCCATCTTGTACGTAGCAGGCGCCACTGTCAAAATCTGGCAAGCTGTAAACACTAGCTGGTTTATCCAGAACTAACGCTTGAGGGGCGACATCTAGTTTGCTTGATTGGATGTTCTCATTAGCGAGACTTTGCTGATAGTCTTCAGCTGAAAATTTAGGGTGAACACGAAGCGTCATTGGCGCTTGGGTGTTATTTTGTGTAAAAATCTGTTGAAAATCATCAGGGTAATTTTGTTTGATTTTTTTCACCATCCAAGTTGGGTGTGAGTAGTGAGTTTGCTTGAGTAATGCATTCTTGTCACGATCAATTTGTCTTAAGATGGCATTCACCAAACCTTTGGCCCAAGTTTTATCTAAAAAATTAAGCGTATCAACTGTTTCAAAGATACTGGCGTGAATAGCAACTTTTGAATACAGAATTTGATAAGCGCCCAATAGCATTAGGCAGTGAATGTCCAAGTCATCTTTTTCCAAAGAATGGTTAAGAAGATCGGTAACAATATCATTAAGCTGATGATAAAAACGAATAGTGCCAAACACCAGAGATTTGGCTAGCGCATCATCTGGATTTGGGTACTCAAATGAAGATAAAGATCGCTTATCTAGAACAACTGAGCAAATTGCATCCAGCGCAACGAGGCGCGTATTATTTTCCAAGGGTTTCTTGTATTTTTCTGAGCAATTTATTTGCAGGTAGATATCCCGGTAGATGTGTGCCATCAGATAAGAAAATTGCAGGTGTTCCAGTCACGCCTAATTGCTGAGAGATTGCTAATTGCTGGGCAACTGGGTTGTCACATGCTTTGACATCAGGCACATCTTTACTCTGAATGTACTCATTCATGGCTTGTTTTCTATCATCAGCACACCAAATTTTCTGCATTTTTCCTTGGGCTCTAGGATGTAAGGAGGCAAGGGGTGCAGCGAGATATTTAACAGTGATACCTAAATCATTCATCTCATCTATTTCAAGATGAAGTTTTTTGCAGAATGGGCAATCAATATCGGTAAAAACATGCACAACGTAATTTTCATTACCGGCCTGATAAATGATTTTATCTTCATCGTTAATGGCATTGATGAGTGATGATTTTAGATTTTTAACTTTAGCACTTTTTTGAATTAAGCTTCTACTGGTTAAATCAACAACATCTTGAATCAAATACTTGCCATCCTCAGAAACCAGCATCGAATCAATAGGATTGTAAGTAATAACCTCGTATACACCTTTAAAAGGTGAGGCAACGATATCTTGCTTATCAATCTCCCCAAAAAAACGGCTTAATTGTTGAATAACATCCTCTTTGCTTGCGTGTGCGGAGTTGGATAGCAAGCAATAATTAGAAATAAAGATTTAATCATGATAAAAATATAAGGGAAAAATGAATAAATTTTACCTTTTTAGGTAGAATATCGCCATTATATTTTTTATTTAGGAAGTNANGTGGAATTTTCATTAATNAATACNCNNNTNCAAAANTTTGACGGTGATATGGTGGTTGTTTTTGCCAATTCAAAGATCGATTTTGCTGATGANAANGTTCAGCAATTGATTNAATTAAATCANTTTGAGTCAAAGCCNGGATCNACATTATTACTCAGCCTAGTTAAAGGTTTTAAGGCTAAGCAAGTGTTAGTTGTAGGCTTAGGCGAGCTGCCTAATNCTGCTAAAAACTACATTAAAGCACTGACCTCAGCAAGNGCTATACTTAACTCGACCCAGGCAAAGAGTGCGATGATCGAGCAAGTTGAGATCGAGGGTTTTGATCAAGGCTGGAGGCATAGAATGTCTGCAAGAGTATTAAAGGATTCAGGCTATAAAGTCCAGCAAGTGGGTGTACAAGGGCAAGACGATCCGCTTGAAAATATTGCTATTCAGTCTACATATAATGATGCGCACGAACTCCTACAAGGTCGATCTATTGCTAGTGGAATGAGACTGACACGTCATTTGGGTGACTTGCCACCTAATATCTGCACACCAACTTATCTAGCACAGACGGCGCAAGAATTAGCCAATGAGTTTAATCTTGACTGTGAGGTGCTCGAAGAGGCCGATATGAGAAAATTAGGTATGGGGTCTTTGTTATCTGTCTCTAAAGGCTCTATTGAGGCACCTAAGTTAATCAGCTTGAGTTACCGAGGTGATGGCGACTCTAAGCCAATTGTACTAGTGGGTAAAGGGGTTACTTTTGATAGTGGTGGCATTTCACTGAAGCCTGGTGCTGGCATGGATGAAATGAAATATGATATGTGTGGTGCAGCTTCCGTGCTTGGTGCAATGCGTGCTATTGCTGAAATAAAGCCCAAGATTAATTTAACCATTGTTGTGCCGGCAGTTGAGAATATGCCAGCGCATAACGCTTCAAAGCCGGGTGACGTAGTTACTAGCATGTCGGGCCAAACGATTGAAATTCTTAATACAGATGCCGAGGGGCGTCTGATTTTGTGTGATGCACTAACTTATGTGGAGAAGTTTAACCCTGAAGTGGTGATTGATACAGCAACCTTGACGGGCGCTGTAATTGTCGCTTTGGGTAAACATCACTGTGGATTAATGGCTAATGATCAAGAACTAGCCGACGATTTATTAACAGCAGGAAAAGTCTCTTTAGATAGCGCTTGGCAGCTGCCGCTTGATGATGAGTATGACGAATTATTAAAGTCAAATTTTGCAGATATGGGTAATATCGGCGGACGTGAGGCGGGCACAGTAACGGCTGCGTGTTTCTTAGCACGATACACCAAAAAATATCGCTGGGCACATTTAGATATTGCGGGCACCGCTTGGGTGAGTGGTGCTAAAAAAGGTGCAACGGGTCGTCCTGTGCCACTATTAACTCAATATATTCTAGACCAAGTTTAAGGATTATTATGTCAAATTTTGAAAATGTAACTGTAGTAAAAGAAGCTAATATTTATTTTGATGGCAAGGTGACATCTCGAGTGGTTGTTTTTGCTGACGGCTCAAAGAAAACACTCGGCATTATGATGCCTGGTGATTATGAGTTTGGCACAGATGACAATGAGCTTATGGAAATTCAGGCTGGTGAGATGGATGTGCTNCTGCCAGGTNAGANCGAGTGGCAAACCTTTGNCAAGGGCTCATCATTTGAAGTACCAAAAGATTCAAGCTTTAAGTTGNAAGTAAAAGAAGTCACAGATTACTGTTGCTCTTACTATTAACTAGGTTTCGTCATAGGACTTGACTATGNCGAATTACGATCTAGCCAAACACCCAAGCCTTGGGCACAAATTTCCAGATCCCCTTTAAAGAGTTTTATTTGTTTTGTTTTGTCGAGTGTAACGCCATGCTTGGTGGCAATTTCTAATAGGTAATCTAGTAGTGCTTCTTTAATAACTGCATGGCGATTAGATTGGTGTGCTAATTTTTTAGCAATAGCTACAAAGCCATCAATATGCTGTATCAACATGTCAGCAGATTTCCCGGTAAAAACTATTTGATTAAAATGGGTTAGATAAGCAGTTTTTGGCTTGAGCGATATAAGTTTTTTAATTGTCTCAATCCAGGCTTCAGGATCAAATTGTACTGGCGTGGTTGGTGGGAAAATTAACTCACCTTGTTCGGTGTCAAAATCTCGATAGCTAACCCCTAATGTATCACCAGAAAAGATTCCCTGTGACTGCTCATCCCAAACACACAAATGGTGTCTGGCATGCCCAGGAGTATCTATAATTTTCAGTATTCGCCCACCTAGATTAATAAGATCGTTATCTTTTGCAATAATAAGTCTGTCTTCTGGGATGGGGATAAGATCGCCTAAAAATTGCTTAAAGAATAATTCACCATAAACACCAATTACGCCTGCGCGTAATTTTGAAGGGTCAATTAAATGTTGTGCACCACGCTCATGTACATACACATTTGCATTGGGCAGGTGCTTGATTAATTCTCCCGCGCCACCAGCATGATCAAGATGAATGTGCGTTAGGATGATATGATCAACTGCTTCAGTAGCTATATTTTTCTCTTTTAAAGTGTTGAGTAGTGCGGGCACCGATAGATGACAGCCTGTATCAATAAAAGCTGCTCGCCCGTTGTGTTCAATTAAATAAGCAGCGACAAAATCTTTGCGTATATGTTCGGTATCAATGCAAGTGATGCCAAATTCTAGTTGATGATAAATTGGATTCATGGTGTTATTCTATACCAAATTTTTAAAAACAATATCAAATAATTACAGGTATTTTTTAGCAAAAAAAAACCGCCCAATTGGGCGGTTTTTAATTGACTCTGTAAAGGGNTTTAGAAGTCGCCTTCTGCGCCACCATCTTGAATCGCTGTAATAACGCGCTTAACTTCTAGTGCTTTTTCTAGTAGGTAGTCTGGCAATGGTGCACCACCATAAATCATAGCGTTCATGTCTAATGTGTACAACCATCTCTGACCGTCTTTGTCTTCAATGAGTGCTAAACGACAAGGTAGGTAAGCCGAAAATGCATCTGAATGATCAACCATGGTCATCGCTGTACGTGGAGAACAGTATTGGTAGATTTTTAAGAAGCGTTGCTTTTCACCTGTTTGCAACTCAACCATTTCAGATAAAGGCAACATGCCAACTGAACGAATGCCTTCAGCAGTTGCAATACTTTCCATTGCTTCTTCGACATCTTCATTTGAGACATCGTCAGCCACTTTAACACGCACAATAGAGGCCATGGTAATATCACTTGTGTCTAACAAGGTATTGGTCATTGGCATGTATACTTTTGCCATTGCTTCAGGATGTAGTTTTGGAGAAACCATTTCGTTGATGACCTTAGAGGTGACACCATACTGTATTTGTAATGACACCATGAAGTAAGTTGCAATTGCACCAATGATGATCAACACCCATTTGACTAAACTAATAATTCCACCCATTTTAATCTCCTTTTTTAAATTAAATATATTTGATATGAATTAAGGATTTTAGCACCATAGTCACCCATAATGGTGAAAATATATCGCTATACAACCCTTGAGCCATGAAAAACAATACTGGTCAAGCTAATAACGCCAACAACCTTACCATTATCCAGCACAGGGCATCTAGATAAATTAAAGTGGGTAAGTAGTTCGGCGCAGTAACGGATGTCCATATCTGGGTGAACTGACATTGCAGGCTTATTCATAATTTCATAAATATTAACACGGTCTAATGCGCGATCTTTGGCAATCACTTTAGAAGCAATGTCTGCAATTAAAACTACGCCATACTCATCATAATCATGAGATTTTTCAACTAGAAGCACCTTTGTTTTCTTAAATTTCATGTCAGCCAATGCTTGTTCGACGGTGGTTTTTCCATCAACAACATCAACTTGTTTCCACATGACATCTTTAACAAAGGTTGGTGTATTTTTTTGGGTATTGTTACTCATTATATTTTCTCCTCTACGGTATGTTCTAATGCCTGGATTTGATGCATAACACCAACGGCGTCTTCTACGTCTATNTGGAAAGCAATGCCTTCTTTGGAGTTGTTCTCAAAGTCACCTGCATGAGCGATACTTTCTAGTATTTCTCTAGAAAGATGTTGCTCTACAAGTAATAGTAATACATCCCTAGGGGTTTCCAGGCTCAATCCTAAAAATGTTTTGGTATGTTTAAGACCCTCTCCTCGGGCCTGAGAAATGATAGTAGATCCTGTGGCGCCTTTGTCTCTAGCCGCCTCAAGAATTCTGTCGGTTTTGTCGCTATCAACAAAAGCGATAATCAATTTAAAATGCATAATGCCTCCTGTTATTGATTGGGTTTGTCATGGTTATAAAAATTAATAATTTGTACATAAGCAAGTACACTCATAATGGGAAAAAGTGAAGCAAAGGCAATTAGACCAAAGCCATCGGTTAGTGGGTTTCTACCGTCAATGGCACTAGAAAGCCCAAGGCCTAGTGCGGCAATAATGGGCACGGTAACAATTGAAGTGGTTACACCACCGGCATCATAGGCTAGTGCAATAATGCTTTTTGGTGAAAAATAAGTTTGGATTAAAACCAAGATATAGCCACCAATAATAAAATAGTGAAGTGGAAGTCCGGTCACAATTCTAAAGCTACCAAGTGCAATGCCAATGGCCACACCAATGGCCACAGTAACACGCAAAGCTTTAACCTTGATAAATCCACCCGATACTTGATTTGCTTTAATGGCCACCGCTAAGAGCGAGGGCTCAGCAATGGTGGTAGCAAAGCCAATAAAACCGGCAAAAATATAAACCCAATAATAAGCATACCAGTTTTTAGGATTACTGACCAAATCAGATGATGTGAGTTGCGTTGCCATAATTTTACCTAGTGGGAAAAGTGCTTTTTCTAGGCCAATAATTAAAAAAGTTAGCCCGATCCAAACCAAGATAAAGCCAACAACAATGCGTTGTAAATGTGGAATTTTTTGCTTTAAGATGCCTACTTGAAAAATAAATAGGATGGCAATAATAGGTAAAACTGCCCAGAAGGTTTCAACAAAGTGATGTGGTAGTGACATCATTGAAAAATTCCAAATAACATGATGGCAATAATAGGTAATAGAGAGGCGATGGCGATCATACCAAAGCCATCAATAAGCGGATTTCTGGCACGAATACTGCTACTAAGACCTACACCTAATGCGGTTAAAAGGGGAACGGTAATTGGACCAGTGGTTACCCCGCCAGCATCATAAGCAATACCAATGATAAAATCAGGTGCCAGGGTGGTGCTAACCATTACTAATAAGTAGCCNCTAATAATTAAATACTGAATTGGCCAGCCTTTTAAAATTTTAATCACACCAATAACCACTGAAAGTCCTACAGCAATAGCAACGGTATAACGTAAGGTTTGAGCATAACGATGCAGTTCAACATCGGTGGTGATAATGCCGCCAAACTGGGCTACTTTTGCAGCCTCATTGGCCATGACAATTAGATCGGGTTCGGCAATGGTTGCACCAAATCCAAGTGCAAAAGAAAAAGCCAATAGCCAAGTGATAGAGCCTTTTTTAACAAAGGAGAAGGCCAGTATCTCACCAATGGGAAATAGGCCAAGCTTAAGTCCGTGCATAAATAAAGATAGGCCAATGAGCACGAACCCTGTGCCTATGATAATATTATCAATATTGGGGATGGGTTTCTGTAATACAAAAATCTGAAAAAAAGCAATCACCAGTACAATCGGCGCCAAATCTTTTGCACTGTCAGTCAGATTATGGGCAAATTGATAAAGCGTTTTTTTCATAAGTGTTCTTTTATAAGTGCACTGAATTATAATACTTGCTCATGAGTCATGTCATCTTAATTAACGGAAAAAAACAAACCAAACTGAGTGTGTTCAATCGCCTAGTGCAATTTGGCGATGGATTGTTTGAGACTTGTATGGCTGTTGACCAGAGATTACTATTGGCTGAAGCGCATTTTCAAAGGTTAGAAAAGGGCGCCAAGCGTCTAAAAATTATCCCCATTTCCCGCTCAATATTAACCAAAGAGATTGCTAAAGCGGTCTCTATGTCTAAACTAGATANAGCAGTNGTCAAGGTTATTCTTTCTCGAGGTGAAAGTGCTAGAGGTTATGGATATGATAAATCCATCGCTCCTACTCGANTTATCATAGTTTCTAGTGTGCCTGATTTGCCGCAGACTTATACGCTAAGTTTGTGCGATAGTGGTTACGCTACTAATCAGCTATTATCTGAAATTAAGCATTGTAATCGCTTGGAGCAAATTCTTGCGCGTACCCATCTTAAAACGCAAGAATGTATTATGCTTGATCCGCAAGCCCAAGTAGTTTCTGTTACGCAAGGTAATATTTTCGCTATTAAAAATGGCGTGCTACTAACACCAGGATTGAGCGAATGTGGCATTGAGGGTACACGTCGCCAAGCGATTATCGAGCTAGCTAGAAAACAAGGGTTATCAGTTGAAGTCTGCTGTTTAAGTGTTGCGGAGTTGCTGGCTTGTGACGAAGTGTTTATTAGTAATAGTGTGATGGGTATTAGGCCGATTAGTCAAATTAATGAGCAAAAATATTCACAACATCAGATTACCNATCG
>JGI26254J51713_1000988_pt1 | contig 10705 bp, 10 predicted proteins | sample SaaInlV_120m_DNA_3_FD_51713 | JGI IMG/M metagenome (IMG submission 51713)
CCCATGGCAACTACTAGTCGAGTTTTCCATTTCATGGAAGTTTCGTGGTTTTCGGTTATGATCGAGAATCACTTGTTGATACAACTCGTTGTCGTAAGACATATCTTCAAAACCCCTTTATTCCAGTTTAGTATTTACTGATACTTTAATTTCGTACATTCGGCAACTAGAAAACACCGGTAAAGCACTAAATGCAATATACCACATAGCTGCTCTATACCTAGCGCAACACACCCTATGCTGAAGTAATTTGTTATGAAAAAAATTTGATGATCTTGCGAAGGCTGTCTGCTAATGCATCAATTTCGGAAAACTTATTATAAAAAGCCATTGAGGCTCTAGCTGTAGCTGGAACACCGAAGCGTATCATTGTAGGCTGCGCACAGTGGTGTCCTCCCCTAAGAGCAATCCCATCCTGATCAAGCATGGTGATAATATCGTGCGGGTGCACTGCCTCTAAATAAATGGATAAAATAGCTGCCTTTTCTTCCGCGTTACCTATAATACGAAGTCCATCAATATCATTAAGCAGTCGAGTCCCATAGTCGAGCAGACTCTTCTCATATTCAAAAATTTTATCCATCCCAATCGCGTTAAGGTAATCAATTGCTGCGCCAAGTCCTATCACCTGGCTAATTGGCGGAGTGCCGGCTTCAAATCGCGCTGGGGGTTTTGCATAGGTTGTTTTCTCTAGCGTGACCTGCATAATCATATCGCCACCTGTCACATAGGGAGACATCGTTTCCATTACTTCCATTTTCCCAAACATACCGCCAATTCCACTAGGCGCATACATTTTATGCCCCGAAAAAGTATAGAAATCACAGTTAATACCCTGAACATCTACTTTCATGTGCGGGGTGCTTTGGGCACCATCTATGAGGACTTTTGCTCCGACAGCATGTGCCTTACGCGTAATTTCGTTTACGGGATTGATTGTTCCTAGGGCATTCGACACATGGTTCACTGCAACAATACGAGTCTTGTTAGTTAATAACTTGTCATATTCTTCCATGACGAGTTCGCCGTTATCAGCAACTGGAATAACCTTAAGCGTTGCTCCTTTCTCATCACACAGTACCTGCCATGGGACCGTGTTGGCATGATGTTCAATATTGGAAATGATAACCTCATCTCCAGAATTTACGAATTTACGGCCAAAACTATGAGCGACCAGATTAATTGATTGCGTTGTACCGCTTGTAAAGACAATTTCCTGCCGCGTTGGTGCACCCAGAAAATCAGCGACTTTTTGACGTGCCTCCTCGTAAAGTTGAGTTGAATGCTCGCATAATCGATAAGAACCACGTCGCACCGTCCCATATTCATCTGAATCGAATTTTCTTACCCGCTCGATTACCTGTTTAGGTTTGTGAGTCGTCGCCCCATTATCTAGATAAATTAGCGGTTTACCTCCTATCTCTTTTGATAGCAAAGGAAAATCAGCACGAATGTTATCAATATCAAGGATCGGATTATCTATAGAAATAGTATTAGTATCACTCATTATTAGCTTTCAGTTTTTTGAGTAAGGTTTCATCGAGTTCTTTTACAATGGGCTCAAAAGGTATTTTCTGAACAATACTCCTCGCAAAACTCTGAGTGAGAATTTCTTTTGCAATAGACTCCGAAAGTCCTCTTGTTTTTAAATAAAAAAGTTGATCGTCGTCCAGTTGGCCGACTGTCGCACCGTGCGCACATTTGACATCATCCGCAAAAATCATCAAGTTTGGTTTGCAGTCTGCATGTCCTTCATCAGAAAGCATTAAATTGTTGATGAGTTGATCAGAGTTGGTTAACTGTGCTCCTTTATTAACCACAACGGTCCCATCAAAGCTAGCTCGTGCACGATCATTTATAATATTTTTAAAATATTGATGGCTAGTACAGTTTTCTACTTCATGGTGAACACGGACGAACTGATGGGATTGTTCATCTTCCTCTAACACACTTACTCCATTAAGTTCCATTTCTGCTCCAGGTTCATTCAACCAAACTTCATTATGATTGCGAACCAAACGCGTCCCACTCACAGTCTGATACCCCAAGTACTTGCTATCACGTTTTAAAAAAATTCTATTTTTTGAAAAATTCCAAGAATCTTTAGAGTCTGCTTCTATTTGAATATGAGTCAAGGTTGCATTATCCTCAACAACCATGTCTTGAACTGAATTAACAAAATAGTTACTTCCATCACCAACATACTTAACAATTAGTTTTAATTCGGATGAAGGCTCAAGATGAATATACGCTCTTGGCACTGTCATCACTGGCCCACTGTCTCCGCCACTTGAAACATTAAGAATCTGCAATGGAACTTCAACTTGTTTATCTCTACTGACTTTGACCATAATTCCCTGCTTCATAAAAGCACTATTAATAGAAGCAAACACATCATTTTCTTGCTCAATACTTTTCTGTAAAATATTTTTAAATGATTTGTCTTTGACCGCTTCTATCAAAGATCCAATCTTGACACTAGTACCAAGTGCAGTGGCATCAGACAACTCAGAACACAAAGCACCATCCACAAAAGTCAAATGACTCCGCTCGCAGCCCGCATAAACATGCTGCTTAACAAAACTATGTTGAACTGAGTTTTCTTTTTTCAGAGAAAATGATGTATCTGCTAGAACCTTCGTATTCACAAAGGTATACATCTCATGTTTACGGTGGGGGAACTTTAAGCTTTCGAATATATCAAGAGCCTTCTTATTAAATGGTAATAGATCAGCACTAGGTTGATCCGCATCAAGAAATTTTTTATGGAGAGCAAGTACAGTAGACTCGGCACCATTTTTAGACTCTTCAATTACGCTCGACATAAAATTTCCTCAATTCGCTGTAGTTAACCAGTCGTAACCTTGCGCTTCTAATTCATGTGCTAGTTCTTTACCACCTGACTTAATAATTTTCCCGCCACTGAGAACATGGACAAAGTTAGGTTTTATATGATCCAGTAATCTCTGATAATGAGTAATTAAGATGAGCGCATTTTCTTCGTTATTCAACTTATTAACTCCATCAGAAACGATGCGGAGAGCATCAATATCCAAACCAGAATCGGTTTCATCAAGAATGGATAGCACTGGCTTTAAGATAGCCATTTGAAGAATTTCATTTTTTTTCTTTTCGCCGCCAGAAAACCCATCATTACAGCTACGCTCTTTGTATTTATCCTCCATCCCAAGCATATCCATCTTTTCCTGAAGAATATCGTCGAAATCAAGAGGATCGACTTCATCTTTTCCTTCATTGAGCAACCTAGCATTGTAGGCCATTCGAAGAAATTCCGCATTATTGACCCCTGGGATTTCGACTGGATATTGAAAGCCCATAAATATACCAACCAGAGAGCGTTCCTCAGTACTCAAATCAAGCAGATTTTTACCCTGAAATAATACCTCTCCGGAGGTCACTTCATATGCAGGGTGACCCGATAAAACTTTAGCCAAAGTACTTTTGCCTGAACCATTTGGNCCCATCACCGCATGAATCTCCCCCTTTTTAATCGTAAGAGAAATTCCCTTTAGGATCTCGGTTCCNTCAACTGCAGAATGTAAATTTTTTATTTCTAGCATTAAAATATTTCCTATNTGTTGAAAGTTGTGCCTGTNAAGATCAAGTAATCCCTCTAGGCGAAACCTGACTAACCTCGCAAGCTTCTTAAAAGCTTGTGATAACAAAAAAATGGTCAGCCGACGCTATTTTCGAGTTTTAAAGTAAGGAGCTTTTGTGCTTCCACTGCAAATTCCATAGGAAGTTGTTTAAAAACATCCTTACAGAATCCATTTATGAGAGTGGCAATTGCATTTTCCCGTGAAATGCCTCGCTGTTCAAAGTAGAACAGTTGCTCTTCACTAATCTTTGAAGTGGATGCTTCATGCTCAATCTGAAGAGAACTATTTCCCGTTTCGATATATGGAAACGTGTGGGCACTCGATTGATCCCCAACCAACATACTGTCACACTGCGTATAGTTTCTTGCGTTGGTTGCGTTCTTCCCTACTCTAACCAAACCACGATAACTATTACTGGAATGGTCAGCCGAGATTCCTTTTGAAATAATACTTGACCGCGTATTTTTCCCAATGTGCATCATTTTAGTGCCAGTATCTGCCTGCATATATCCATTGGTAAGAGCTACTGAGTAAAACTCCCCGACTGAATCGTCGCCTTGCAGAATACAGCTTGGGTATTTCCACGTAATTGCGGAACCTGTTTCCACTTGTGTCCAAGAAATTTTTGATTTTTCACCCTGGCATTTGCCACGTTTGGTTACAAAGTTATAAATTCCACCTTTGCCTGTTTCAGGGTCTCCTGCGTACCAGTTTTGGACAGTACTATATTTAATTTCAGCATTATCCAGAGTTACAAGCTCTACGACAGCTGCATGTAACTGGTTGGTATCAAATTGAGGTGCCGTACATCCCTCAAGGTAAGAAACATAACTATTCTCAGCACAAACAATTAAAGTACGTTCAAACTGCCCTGTTTCTTCAGTATTGATTCTGAAATAGGTAGACAATTCCATGGGGGAAATTGTGTCAGGAGGTATATACACAAAAGATCCATCGGTAAATACCGCGCTATTGAGTGCCGCGTAATAATTATCACCTATCGGCACCACAGTTCCCAAGTACTCTTCGATCAATTCAGGGTAATCCTTCACCGCCTCGGAAAAAGAACAGAAAATAATCCCTACTTCCATCAGTTTCTTTTTATGCGTGGTAGCCACGCTAACGCTATCGAAAACCGCATCCACAGCAACGTTAGCCAATTTTTTCTGTTCCTCCAAAGGAATTCCTAGTTTTTCAAAGGTATTCAGAACCTCGGGATCCACCTCATCCAAACTTGCCAATTTCTTTTTTGGTTTTGGAGCGGAGTAGTAGGAAATATTCTGAAAGTCAATCTTTGGATATTGGACATTCGGCCACGCAGGCTCTTTCATCGTCAACCATTTCTCATATGCCTTTAGTCTAAAATTAAGCATGAAATCGGGCTCGCCCTTTTTCTTAGAAATAGCTCGAACAACACCTTCATCAAGACCTTTAGCAAACGTATCAGATTCGACATTAGTAGTGAATCCGTACTTGTAATCTTTATCTATAGTGTCNGCTACTGATTTTTCTTTGGTTTCCATATATGTTTTCTCCCTATAAAAGGGAAATTTTATTGTTATGAAGAACTGCTAAAAAATTTATCAAAATAAGGGGTTGACCTAAACTCACACAAATTTCACAGGTTGGGGACAACTATCAATTCATTATGAATTTCTTTCCGTAAGGCTTGTTCCATAAATGACAACGTAGCCCCCAAAGAAGATCCACAACTGCCGCATGCACCTTGATATTGGATCATCACTTTTTCGCCATCCACAACATCCAACACTTGGACATTACCACCATCCGACATTAAAGCAGGACGGACTTTGTCATCAAGTACAATATTTATCTGTGTAATCTGGTCTTCTTTACTCAAACCCATCCAAGCCTGTTCGGCCATCGATAGTTCAGAAGAAGAAACTGCTTTAACGGCCTTTTTATCTATGGATGCACTTACTTCAGCTACTGCTTTAGCCGCAGGATATTCCTGTTGGACAACTTTAAGTAACTCTTCAATATTAGCAAAAGCTTTCTGCTTCGATTCGGGAACTGCAGGGACTTCTGGTTCATCCCTTAAATATGATTCAATGTCCTCTCCCTTCAACGAACANGCTTCATCAAGTGTTAGCCCTTTAATCATAGAACAAAGGGTCTCACCAATAGCAACTGACACTTTACCNCCATAAGCAAAAAACTTTGCACTGTAGACGCGGTCTTCCACNCTATCTGCCAAAATGTAGATCTTCGTGTCCTTAAATTTTGCTTCAACNAAAGTCATACCTTTGCCAGAAGCATCATCTTGATCGTATGCACCCCGGNACTTCGGNTGAGCNGCAGCCTCGTCAAATTTCTTAGAAAATTTTTCCTCCGCAACAGTCATTCAGAACACTCTTTTAAGTTGAATTATTTTCAGGAATCTCGTTTACCTGAGGCTCAAAACTAAGCAATATTCAATCCAAATTTATTTTTGGGAAAACTTAAAATTATTATAGGTTATTGACTAAAAAAACTCAAACAACCCTTAATATAAATAAGTTAACAACCAATTAGATGTACCCAATCTATTAAGGTTCTTTAAATTACACAAAGTTTAACTCTAACCCTATAGCAAGGTTAGAAATAGCAGGTGCTTTATAAACTAAGAAACAAGAACTTAAATAATCAGATGCATTATCCAACGAGAAAAGATATAATTTCTATTGATCCTAAAGTAGTTAAGCGACAGAAGTTTATTCTCGGCAATTTGTGGGTTTTAACTGACAGGCGATGAAGTGGGTTGATAAATCCATATTACCAGGGAGAGAGAAATGACGGCTTTAGCAGAAAATACAGGGCAAACACTGGTTGATGGGATGGGTAGAACCATAGTAAACCTGCGGATTTCTGTTACAGACCGGTGCAATTTTCGCTGCACTTATTGCATGCCGGCTGACAATGTCGAGTTTATGCCTCGCGAAAAATTACTCTCGTTTGAGGAGATCACCCGGATTGCTAGAATTGGGGCTGGAATGGGAATCAAACGACTTCGGCTCACAGGAGGCGAACCTCTTATGCGTAAAGATCTCCCAACTCTCATTGGGATGTTAACTAAGTTAGATGGGATAGAGGACGTTGCGATGACCACTAACGCATTTTTTCTAAAAGAACACGCTAAGACATTGAAGGAAGCTGGACTCAAACGGCTCAACATAAGCCTCGACGCTCTTGACCCAGAAAAGTTCCGAGACGTGAATAGAAGAGATTGTCTTCAAGAAGTCTTGGAGGGAATGAGAGTTTCAGCTGAAGTTGGCTTTAAATCAATTAAAGTAAACGCTGTTGCAATGAAAAACTTCTCAGAAACTGAAATTCTGCGACTTATTGAAATGGGACGATCCGAGGGTTTTGAAATTCGTTTCATTGAGTTCATGCCTCTAGATTCCGACCGCAATTGGGAACGAGACAAAGTACTTTTTGGCCACGAAATCCTTGATCTTATCCGAAAAAAACACGATCTAGTGCCAGTCGAAAACTCATTAGAAATTGGTCCTGCTAGTGAGTACGATTTCGCTGATGGCAAAGGGCGTGTCGGCATTATTACTGCCGTAAGCAATCCATTTTGTGATCACTGTAACCGGATCCGAATGACAGCTAACGGCAAACTTCGCACATGTCTTTTCTCCACAGATGAAACAGATCTCAAAGAACTAATTCGCGGCAACGCTTCTGATGAAGATATTGTAAAAGCGATAAAAGACGCTGTACTCATTAAAGAACCCGGCCACAAAATCAACTTGGATGACTTTGAACAACCTCAACGAGCTATGCATGCCATCGGTGGTTAATTTTATTCCCAATCTACACCAACTAACACACGCTTTATTCAAAGCCATATTTTATATTTAGACACACTCCCTCATCCAGCAAACACTAACTGCCCTCTAAATAATTAAGTTTATTGTTCATTAATAATTTTATATTCTTAACCACTGCATAACATAAAAACCAAATATCAATAAAGTATTTCTATTGATTGATAATCCGTAAAATCCTCGAAGCGTAACTAATCATAGGGATAGCTTAGTTCACACCGAATTCTTTCTTTGATTTTTTGCTTATGCTATCCTTAATCAACTGCATACTTTGTAATAAAAAATAATTTTATGCTACTTCAAGATAAACGTCTTAGCCTAGAGTCCACAATTCGTAAACTGGATAGTGTTCTTGTGGCATTTTCTGGAGGAATTGACAGCACGCTAGTGCTAGCAGTCGCTAATAAAGTCCTCAAGGGGCGGGTTCTGGCCGTTACGGCCAAATCAGATAGTGTTCCAGAGCGGGAGTTACATGCTGCTCAGCAGTTAACTTACGCATTGGGTATCAAGCATAAGATAGTTAAAACTGAAGAGATGCTCTCACCAAACTATCTAAAAAACCCCGTAAATCGTTGCTATTACTGTAAGTCAGAACTATATGCCAAGCTTTTGATAGTTTCTAGCCAATATAAAATAACCAATGTACTCAATGGAATAAACTTAGATGATTTAGGAGATCATCGCCCTGGAATAACAGCCGCAAAAGAAGCGGGCATTATTAGTCCTCTTGTGGAAAGCCGGCTTAACAAACAGGATGTTCGTAAGTTAGCTTGCGACATGGGTCTCTCCAACTGGAAAAAACCTGCGCTAGCTTGTCTATCATCGCGCATACCCTATGGGCAGCCTGTTACTGCCAAAAAACTTTCGATGATTGATGAGGCCGAAGAATTTTTCCTAGCGGAAGGATTCGAGGAAGTCCGAGTGCGCCACTACGGTAATATGGCACGTATCGAATTATTAAAAAGAGAAATCCCTAGTCTGATGAAAAACGGCCTCTATGAAAAAACTGTACATCACTTAAAAAAGATAGGTTTTCAAAAAGTAACAATAGATCCAGAAGGCTATCGATCCGGAAGCCTAAATGAGGCCTTGAATTTAAACAACCAACCTGCATAAAAAGGGTCCCAATGTGGGAAGTAGAGCTCAAACCAGAAATAAAAAAAGACCTTAAGGATCCTAAGCAATATGTCAAAGGAATGAACATGACATATAACGGAATTACCATCACCATGGTGGGAGTTCTAATGATGATGATTCTTTACTTCACTCGCCCCGAACATGTCCTTCATCCTTTTTGGATTCAAATACTTGGTATATTAGTAGCTATTTGGGGAGANTTNCTAAAGTTTCGTGCGAAGTAGAAATTTGAGTTTTCTAATTTTTTAAAATTATTTATTTTNCCCAAGTTCTCTTGAGCGNTGAGTTGCCATTTCTACNGCNTTTATAAGTGCGTTTCGGATGCCGCCCTCTTCAAGCATATGCAATCCTGAAATCGTCGTTCCACCAGGAGAGGTCACCATATCCTTAAGCTCTCCCGGGTGCTTTCCGCTATCTCTTGCCAATTTAGCTGAGCCAAGGATAGTTTGAATAGTTAAAACATTAGAGACCTCCCGCGATAATCCAACCTTCACACCAGCATCAGACAATGCATCGATAATCATAAAAATGTAGGCGGGGCCACTGCCGCTAAGTCCTGTCACAGCATCCATATGAATTTCTTCGATATCAACTGTCTGCCCAACGGCCGTAAAAATATGATGGGCAATTTTAATATCCAGTTTAGACGAATATTCACTACCGCAAATAGCTGTAGCTCCTTCCTGAACAAGTGCTGGCGTGTTTGGCATTGTACGTATCACAGGAATTTTCTTTTTCTTATCAACATCCAAAGCATTTTCGATGAGGTTTATTGAAATACCGGCTGCTACTGAAATTATAGTTTTATTACTATCTATAAGATCTGAGAAAGACTCTAATACCTTTTTAACTGTTTGAGGTTTAACTGCTATGACCAATATGTCACTTTTTCTAACTAATTCATGATTATCACCAGTTGTCTTAACTTTATATTCCTTGCTTAGATATTCCAGGCGATCAGAGATTAAGTCCGAAATGAAAATATCTTTCGAAGCAACAAGCGACGAGGATAAAAGTCCTTTGACTAAGGCTTCCGTCATATTTCCGCCACCGATAAAGCCTAACTTTTTATTAGTTAACACAATAATAATCTCCTGAGGGTTTTAAATTTAANGTCTTCCTCATAAAACAAATAAACCAACAGTTCTTCAANCAACTCGTTCATTATGTGACAAATAACTTTATCATTCAACCAACGGTTTATTCCCCTATAGAGGGTCTTGGGCCAAATAATCCTGTACCAACTCGCACCATGGTTGCGCCCTCTTCAATTGCAACTTCATAGTCATTAGACATACCCATTGATAATTCATCCAAGTTAATTGGACGAATATTGAGTTTAGAACAAGTGTCGCGTAACTCCCGTAAACGAGCATAATACGGTCGAGAATTTTCTGGATTACGATCAAATGGAGGGATAGTCATCAACCCGCTAACTTTAACTCCTTCAAGTTTAGCAAATTTCTGAATCTCTTTGGGTAATTCAAGTGGGTCAAAACCAAGCTTTGATTTCTCACCGGATATATTGACCTGCAATAGAATGGGCATGCAGGATCCAATTTCTTGGGCTTTTTTATGAATTACCTCCGCTAGAGGAAAGCTATCTACAGAATGAACTAAATCAAATAAATCAAAAATAAATTTAACTTTATTTTTTTGTAAACGCCCAATGAAATGCCATTCGAATCCATCACGTCCAAGAGTCTCTATTTTATCCCGTGCTTCCTGTACCTTATTTTCTCCTAAAAGGGTCATACCTAACTGACCCCCCTCGGCAATAGTCGCAACAATTTGCTTTTTTGTAACGGCTAGTAGTCTTACACCTGACGGGTTTCGCCCAACTCGCTTTGCCGCCTCTATAATACGGCGCTTAACTTGTTGTAAGTTTTCAGAAAGCAATAAAAGCTCCTACCAATAAAAATTATTTTCAGAAATAAGTCGATCAGAAACTCCGACTAAAGATACCCCAAAGAAATCGTCAGGTGTCCAAAAAAAAACCCCAGCCCTAAGGCTGGGGTTTGATGTGTCTGAAGCAAATCGGGTAGCCGATATTACATCATACCTGGCATACCACCCATACCACCCATACCACCCATACCACCCATACCGCCACCA
>JGI26254J51713_1000999_pt1 | contig 10628 bp, 9 predicted proteins | sample SaaInlV_120m_DNA_3_FD_51713 | JGI IMG/M metagenome (IMG submission 51713)
TTGTTTACTGGTACACGCGGCGTTGGAAAGACAACAATTGCAAGAATTTTTGCAAAATCAGTTAACTGTGAGGAAGGGGTAAGCTCGAATCCATGTGGAAAATGCCCTACCTGCATTGAAATTGACAAAGGTCAATCGGTTGATTTAATTGAACTTGACGCTGCATCTCACACTGGTGTTGACCATATGAGAGAAATTCTTGACAATGCGCAGTACACGCCTACCAAAAATCTATACAAGATTTACCTTATTGATGAAGTCCATATGCTTTCAAAGAGTAGCTTTAATGCACTCTTAAAAACCTTAGAAGAGCCACCTTCTCATATTAAATTTTTACTTGCAACGACTNACCCTAAGAAACTACCCATTACAATCCTCTCACGATGTCTACAATTTAACTTAAACAAACTATCTCATGATGAGATTTTGAATCATCTCAAGTTTATTATGAACGAAGAGAAGCTTAAGTTTGAAGACAATGCGTTATCAAAAATTGCTGAGTTTGGAAATGGCTCAATGAGAGATGCTTTGAGCCTTCTTGATCAGTCCATATCTTATGGAAATGGAAGTGTTGAAGAAAATGATTTAAAAGAGATGCTTGGACTTGTAAATCATGATGAAATCACTAATCTTGCCTCACTAGTATGCGATCGAAATGCCGAGAAAATTTTATTATTTATAAAAGAATTAGCACATAAAGGCGAAAACCTTTCAAATGCGCTAAAAGATTTAACTTCACTATTTCATAAAATTTCCACTGCTCAAATAATTAATGACCAAAAGCAAACCCCTCCAGAAATAATGGATCTCGCCAATAGATTCAGCGCCCAAGATTTACAGCTTTACTATCAAATAGCAATTAATGGTCAAAAAGACATGAATCTTTCTCCTAGTGAGCAAATTGGCCTTGAGATGACCCTTCTGAGGATGATTACTTTTCATCCTAAGTTTAAAGATGGTGAAAAAAAAACTCTAAATCCCACTCCAAGTAAAACTTCAAAGAAAAACCCAGTCAAAGATAGCCAGATTGCCACTTCATCAAAATCAACAAAACAAAATGATGTTCCTAATAAAGAAATAAATCTTTTAGATATCAAAACGCAAGAGGAATGGGAAAAAGTAATAACAAATCTTGACTTTAATGGTGCAGCGAAAATGCTAGTAAAAAATACAGTGTTTAAGTCATTAACGAATCAAAATCTAACACTAACCCTAAGTAAGGAACTTGTCAATTTACATACCACAAAAACAGAGGAATCAATTAAAAATGCGCTCCATAACCTCTATCCATCTTTAGAAATAATGATTGAGCCAGGAGAGACTAACGGCAGCTCTTTATCACAAAAAGAATCGATTAAAAATGAAAAGAAACGCGAGCAAACAGAGAATCTATTTTTAAGTGACGATGGCCTTAAAGAGCTTCAGGAGGTCTTTAAATCACAGGTCGATCTAAAATCAATCAAATCAATAAAGGAGTCTGATAATGTTTAAAGGTGGAATGGCAGGGATGATGCAAAAAGCAAAACAAATGCAGGAAGACATGGAGACTGTTCAAAAAGAAATTAAATCGCTCACTTGTGAAGGTTTTTCAGCCTCAGGGGCTTTAAAAGTTAAAATGAATGGTGACCATAAAGTCACAAATGTTATTATTGATGAGACACTAATGTCCGACNAAGAAATGCTTGAAGATTTGATAATGATNGCTGTAAATGATGCTTCATCCAAGATAAGTGAGATTTCAAAGGAAAAAATGAAAAATGTCACAGGCGGACTCAACCTACCTTTTTAGTTATTTAATNCTCCAATATTATGATTGAAAAACTAAACAAAGCATTCAGTAAATTACCAGGTGTAGGTTCAAAAACTGCACAGAGATTTATTTATCATCTTCTTGAAAGAGATCGGNTAGGAGGATTAGAACTTGCCAAAGCGCTTACAGATGCAATGGAGAATGTTAAAAACTGTGAGAAATGTAGAACATTAACTGAAAAAAATATTTGTGAAATATGNTCTAANNTTGCTCGTGATGATTCACAGCTATGTATCGTTGAAACNCCNTCAGANATTCATGTTATAGAACAAAGTGGTGTTTACACTGGTAAATATTTTGTTCTAAGCGGCTANCTCTCTCCAATCGANGGAATTGGTGCATCGGAATTAGGNCTANATGAATTAGAAAACCTTTTAAGCAATCAAAATATCAGCGAGCTAATCTTAGCTACGAACGCCACAATTGAAGGCGAAGTAACTGCGCANTATATTCACAACCTGGCAAAGAAATATCANATNAAAACAACTAGAATAGCNCATGGAATTCCACTTGGTGGTGAATTAGAATACACNGATATTAATACAATTGCACACGCNCTATCTGGGCGAAAAGATTATAACTAGCGAGTCTTTAAAGGTTTATTTCAATCCAGGTAGTTATTGTATAATATGTCAGTTTTATCCGACACCTCGCCTTCATGGAAAAAACATACAACCCCGAACTTATCGAACAAAAGTATCGTGATTTATGGGAGACAGGCGACCTCTTCTCTTCAAAAACGAATTCTGCGAGTGAAAATGCTTACAGCATAGTCTTNCCTCCGCCCAATGTAACAGGAAGTCTTCATATGGGTCATGCATTCCAGCACACTATAATGGATGTCTATACTCGTTACAATAGAAGCAAAGGAAATCAAACACTCTGGCAACCTGGAACCGATCATGCAGGGATAGCTACTCAAATGGTTGTAGAAAGACAACTTGGTCTTGAAAATATTTCTAGACATGATCTTGGTAGAGATAAATTTACTGAGAAAGTTTGGGACTGGAAGTCAAAATCTGGAGGAACCATTACTTCTCAAATGAGACGTCTTGGTGCCTCTGTTGACTGGGAAAGAGAACGTTTTACAATGGATGAATCTCTTTCAAAAGCTGTACGTAAAGTGTTTGTTGATCTCTATAACGAAGGTTTAATTTACCGCGGAAAAAGACTTGTTAATTGGGACCCTGTTCTTTTAACCGCAGTATCAGATTTAGAAGTAATCAGTAAAGAAGAAAATGGATTCTTGTGGCACATTAAGTATCAAGTCGCTGACTCTGATGAAACATTAGTTGTTGCCACAACAAGACCAGAAACAATGCTAGGAGACTCTGCAGTTGCAGTACATCCAGAAGATGAGCGCTATCAACATTTAGTTGGAAAATTCATTAATCTCCCTCTTTCTGATAGAAAAATTCCAATCATAGCTGATGACTATGTTGATAAAGAGTTTGGTACTGGCTGTGTCAAAATTACTCCTGCTCATGACTTTAATGATTATGAAATTGGACAAAGACACAATCTAGAAATCATCAATGTTTTAACTGATGATGCCAAAATAAATGCAAATGCTCCAATCAGTTATCAAGGTTTGGATCGATTCGAAGCAAGAAAAGTCATTGTAAGTGATCTAGATAAGCAAAACTTAATCGAAAAAATAGATCCACACACGCTCATGGTTCCAAGGGGCGACAGAACCAATAGCATTATTGAACCATACATGACTGATCAATGGTTTGTTAAAGTCAAACCACTCGCTGAACCTGCCATTGATGCTGTTAAAAATGGAAGTATACGTTTTGTCCCTGAAAACTGGGAGAAGACCTACTTTAACTGGATGGAAAATATTGAAGATTGGTGCATCTCTCGTCAAATTTGGTGGGGNCATCGTATCCCNGCTTGGTATGACNCTNAAGGTAATTTTTATGTCGCAGATANCATTGAGGAAGCTCAAAAACAAGCTGGCATTGATGCTGAGTTAACTCAAGATGAAGATGTATTGGATACATGGTTTTCATCTGCATTATGGCCCTTCTCAACTCTTGGATGGCCTGAAGAAACACCTGAGATGTCTCGTTTTTACCCAACCAGTGTTCTCGTTACTGGATTTGACATTATTTTTTTCTGGGTTGCTCGAATGATAATGTTTGGACTTAAATTTGCCAATGATGTCCCATTTAGAGATATCTATATTACTGGCCTCATTAAAGACGGCAATGGGCAAAAAATGAGCAAATCTAAAGGAAATGTGTTGGACCCTATTGACCTTATTGATGGAATTAGCCTGAAAGATCTCCTTGAAAAAAGAACACAAGGGATGATGCAGCCTAAACTGGCAGAAAAAATTCAAAAACAAACCAAAAAAGAGTTTCCTAACGGAATCCCGTCATTTGGAACCGACGCAATAAGATTCACATTTACTGCTCTGGCATCTTTTGGACGTGATATCAAATTTGACCTCAAAAGGGTTGAGGGTTACCGTAATTTCTGTAATAAATTATGGAATGCCTCTCGCTTTGTTTTAATGAACCTTGAATCAAAATCAATTAACCTTGATGCAGAATTATCTAGCCAAGATAAATGGATACTTTCTAGACTTCAGCATGTTAAAACTGAAGTTGAAAAACACTTAGAAGATTATCGATTAGACCTAATGAGTCAGACACTATATGAATTTGTCTGGCATGACTACTGCGACTGGTATCTTGAACTATCAAAACCACTTCTAGAAAATGCTAAAACTAAGCAAGGGTGCGAGGCTACTCTGCTAAAGGTTCTAACTGAGACGTTGGTTATACTTCATCCAATCATTCCATTTATTACTGAAGAAATATTTGAGCAATCACAAAAATTACAATCCAAATCAACCGGTAAACTAATTTCGCAACCATTCCCAGAGCTAGTCAAAGAACTACAAAATGCTGATGCAGAGACTGAAATAAACTGGTTAAAGCAATTCATACTTGGTATCAGAAAAATTAGAGGAGAAATGAATATCTCTCCCGGAAAGCCACTACCGTGTTTTATCAAGAGCTATAGTAAAAAGGATCAATCCTATATCGAAAATAACAAAGCGATGCTATTTNCTCTTGCTAAGCTTGATACTGTTGATTTACTATCCGNGNATGACGAAGAGCCAGAATCGGCAATAGCACTAGTTGGTNAAATGAAAATTCTAATACCACTAGCAGGNCTAATCGATAAAGGTGCTGAACGTGANAGACTCAACAAGGAGATTGAAAAGTTGGTGAAACTTAAATCTCAGTTTTCAGCCAAGCTTAACAATGAAAAATTTATTAATGGCGCCCCTAAGGCAGTTGTCAAAAATGAAAAAGAAAAGCTNGCATCAGCTGAAAGCGCTTTAAAAGATTTAGAACAACAATTAGAAAAAATTTCTAAACTATAAAGAAAAATATTGTAATTCATTGAAAAAACACAAAAAATATATTTTAAAACCTGTCGACAAGATAGAATATTAATTAAAAAATTATTATGATTAAATTTATAGCACTTTCTCTAGCTTTATTAACCCTAACTCTCAAGGTTAGTGCTGAATCTTTTGTCTACATTACCGATCAACTTGATTTGCCTATTCGTTCAGATAAATCTTTTGGTAACAATATAATTCGTCTGCTTCCTTCAGGAACAGAACTTTCTCTGCTGCAAAGCACTGAAGATGGATGGGCTCAAATTCAGTTTGATGACACTATTGGCTGGATTAAATCATTTTATTTGTCTCCAGACCCTTCTTCGAGAGAAAAACTAAAAAAATTAACAAGAACTTATAACGCTAACAAGCTTCTAATCTCAAAATTGAGTGGCGAAAAAGATGAACTAGAAAGCCAGCTATTGTCTCTGAAGCAAGAAAATACTGACCTAGTTGTTCAAAGTTCAAAGTCGCAAGCTGAAAAAGAGCATGTCGAGCAAACCTACCAAGATGCATTAAAACTTGAACACGACAATGAAAAACTTATTCAAGAAAAATTACAGTTAAGGGCTGAGCTCCAGTTAGCGGTGAATAATACTCAGATTCAAAAAGATACAAGCTCAAGAAATTGGTTTATCGTAGGCGCAATAGTGCTATTCTTTGGCATGGTTATTGGCTTTATTGTCCCCAACCTTCTTAAAAGAAGACGGTTTTAATTATTAGGAGAACTTAATGAAAGAATTAAAAAAAGCACTTACCTTTGATGATATTTTGTTGGTCCCTGCTCATTCTGAAGTACTCCCTAAACAAGTCAGTTTAACATCTAAACTTACAAAAAAAATTACCCTGCATACGCCAATCATTTCTGCTGCAATGGATACAGTTACTGAAGGCAAACTTGCCATTGCAATTGCGCAAGAAGGAGGAATGGGTGTTATCCATAAAAATATGTCTATTGAATCTCAAGCCAAAGAGGTTAGAAAAGTAAAGCGATTTGAGTCAGGAATTATTAGAGATCCTATTAGTATTGATCCATCTGCCACTATCAAAGATGTTTTTGATCTTCAAGCTCAACACGGCATTTCTGCAATGCCGGTAGTATCAAACAACACATTAGTTGGGCTTATAACCAGTCGAGATGTTTTATTTGAAACCCGTCTTGATGAAACTGTACAAAATGTTATGACGCCTCAAGAATCTCTGATTACAGTATCTGAAGGCACTTCAATGGAAACTGTTCGAAAACTTCTCCAAAAGCACCGNATTGAAAGGGTTTTAGTTACCGATAACAAATTTAAATTAGGTGGAATGATCACTGTGAGTGATATTAAGAAAACAAGTGACTTTCCTAAGGCGGCAAAGGATGATTTAGAAAGGTTAATCGTTGCTGCAGCTGTTGGCGTCGGAGAAGANTCTNGTGAGAGAATAAGTGCCTTNGTTGATGCAGGTGTTGACGTTGTCGTAATTGATACCGCTCATGGTCACTCTCAAGGCGTTATTGATCGCGTTAAGAAGACCAAAAAAGACTTTCCAAATTTAGAAATTATCGCTGGCAATATTGCGACTGCAGAAGCTGCAATCGATTTAGCTAAAGCAGGTGCTGACTGCGTTAAAGTTGGAATTGGACCTGGAAGTATATGTACAACTCGTATCGTGGCAGGTGTTGGTGTCCCTCAAATTAGTGCAATCTCTGATATTGCAGAAGCCTTAAAAGGTACAAAAGTTACTGTGATCGCTGATGGCGGTATTCGTTATTCTGGTGATGCTGCAAAGGCCTTTGCAGCAGGAGCGCATTGCGTCATGCTAGGATCAATGCTTGCTGGAACTGAAGAATCCCCTGGTGAAGTTGAATTGTTTCAAGGTAGGTCCTATAAAGCTTATCGTGGAATGGGCTCTATTGGTGCCATGGGTCAAGCTCATGGCTCCTCAGATCGCTACTTTCAAGCTGAGCTTGCAGCTGAAAAACTAGTTCCAGAAGGGATTGAAGGAAGGGTTCCTTATAAAGGCTCAATTAGGCCAATTATTCACCAGATGGTTGGCGGGATTCGNTCATCCATGGGATATACAGGATGCAANAATCTTGANGCTATGAGAACTAAAGTCAAGTTTGTACAGGTTACTACTGCTGGAATGACAGAGTCCCATGTTCATGATGTTTCAATTACNAAAGAAGCGCCGAACTACCATCAGTAGAAAATTATTTTAGTTTTTATCTAGCGNCTCAAAAGTCTTNGGGTTTTTCTTATGGCCAGGTTTGGCAAGAATCTCTAAATAAAATGATTCTAGATTTTCAGCCTCTGCCTCTGAAATACACTTGCTAATTTCTGAAGTTAAAATGATTTCAGCTTTAGCTTCTGTTGGGCCATACTTGCAATCAAAATCCCAATAATCAGCTCCTTCAGGTAATGATTTTCTTTTCTCTCTTTTAATGTATTTTTTCACATCACGTCTGACCGCTTCTATAAGCCTAGCAGGTTTTATTTTGGGGTGGACTAATTGGAAAGTCTTTTTCATTTTTTATTTGAATTAAAAAAAATTCATTTTAATGATTTAACAAGCATCATTTAGATTACTTCCGTAATACAGTAAAGGCCCTTAACATTTTTTTTCATCATATAGTTTTTCTTACTAAGCTCTAAAACCTTCCATACACTCTCTGCCTCTAGCGTCTTAATTGCATCATCAAAGCCATAGGATTCGTAAACATCCTCATTAACTGTAAAACATATTATTCCTCCAGGCTTGACAATTCTTGCTAGCTCCTCGAGTCGACTTGGGCCAACGTGACCATGAGTAAAAACTCCAACACAAATTGCAGCTTCATATTTATTACTCTCGACAGGAAGTGACTCATTAAGATTTCCAAGAAATAAAGATTCATAACCCCTATCAACTGCAATATCAATCATCTCTTTTGAAATATCTATACCGTCAAAGTTTTTGTATCCAAGTTTTTTAAGCTGAAGTCCAACCAAACCTGTCCCACACCCAACATCAATTATGTTTTTAGTTTTATCTTTAACATATCTTTGAAAAATTTGAACAGAGTTAGGCTGCGATACAGTTCCTAATTCATCATCATTATCTTTGTCGTATAACGAAGCCCATTTTTGATAAACATCCAATAATTTTTTTTCATTCTCAATCTCTGTAAGATCTAGAGAGTCATAGAGTCCTAATCCTTTAGTACTTTTTTTCATAATAAATCAATAAAGCTTTCCAAAAAAGGTCATTCTTGCTGATTCTGAGAGGCTCACGTCAGGTTTTGAGTTGTAGGCTAAAACTGATAATATTCGAGTTCTATTACCAATTGTTGGCGTAACACGGTGAATAGCATCCTTCCCCCTGAATAAAACGAGAGTGCCATTTTCCATTAATAATTTTTCAGGGTTGCAACTACCATTTAGTAAATCTAAGACCCCATCATAATTGTTATCATTATTATCAGAATTCCTAAATTGTCTAATATATTCAAATTGCCCTCCAGCTTCTGGCTTTTGTATTAAGAGAGTAATTGCAAATGAAGAGTTGTCAAAATGCCATCCAAGCTCTTGCCCTTCTTTTGCATAGTGAATATTGATTGAAGATAAATTATCATCGTACTTATATAAAACTGTTTCACCAAGAACAACACACAGAAAATCTTTGAATTTTGGCGAGTTGTAAAGAGCTCTTAAGGATGATTTTTCAGGAACTTGATCATCTGTTATGCATCCCTTTGAGGAGGATACTGTTTTGTTTCGTGGATGAGACTTACTAAGTTCTTTATCGAAAGGGTCAAGGTAAACATTGTGCTCATTAACGCAATAATAAGCTAAATTCTCTTGTGCTTTGGCTTCAGCAAGAATACTTTTAACCGAGCTCTCAAAAAGAAAATTATCTAGAACAAGAACGCCACTTTTATCTAACTTGGTTTTACATTTTTCCCTGTAATGATTTTCATCAATAGGATGCTTTTGTAAGTCAATAATTGAGGCCAATTTANTTTCTTCTTGGATCGCCATGCTAATAATAAAAAGTATGAAAAAAAATTATCTTTAAAAATTTAGAATAATATTCTAAAAAGCCTATATGTTAATAGATAATTAATAAAAATAATATTAGAAATAAAATGATTCATTTTGGCGACATTTCAAAAGAAGAATTCTTAAAAGAGTACTGGCAAAAAAAACCACTATTTATCAAGAATGCAATTCCTGGCTTTATTTCACCTTTATCCCCTGATGAGCTTGCTGGATTGTCTTGTGAAGATGAATTTGAATCTAGAATCGTTAAGGGTTCAGTTTTAAAAAACATGTGGACCCTTGAGTACGGCCCATTTAATGATAATTCTTTTAAAAATACTCCTAATAATGAATGGACATTATTGGTTCAGGGAGTGGACAAACATATTCAAGAAATCTATGAACTGATAGATGAGTTCGACTTTATACCGAGATGGCGATTTGATGATGTAATGGTTTCGTTTGCATCGTTAGGGGGGAGTGTTGGTCCTCACTACGACCATTATGATGTTTTTTTACTTCAAGGGCATGGAAAAAGAGAGTGGCAAATAAGTTCGATTGACTGTAATCCCAATAATTATGTTCCAAATAGTCCGCTTCGTATTATGAAAAGCTTTGAAAAAGAAACAACTTGGGTTGCTGAACCTGGGGATATTGTTTATATTCCACCTGGAATTGCTCACCATGGTGTAAGTATTGACAATGAATGTATCACGCTCTCAATTGGTTACAGATCTTACTCAGCCAATGAAATGATAGAGTCACTAGAACTAACTACAAATAAACATAACAATGCCTACTATTTAGATCCCTTATGGTTAGATTATGGCGGTTCTGCTGAAATACCAAATACAGCCATTGAAAAATTAAAAGAATTGATTAAAAACAAAGAGTTACCTAATACTTTTTTTGGGTGTTTTGTAACAAAACTTGACCCCCTAGATGAGGAAAAATTCAATGAGATAGTTGCGTTTGAAAACCCTATGATTATTAAAGAGTCTGTGGCTTACAATCTTCATCCTTTAAGTCGAATTGCGTATCAATTTATTGATCATGAGTTAGTTGTATTTATCAATGGAAATACTTTACAAATAAATGACATTTGTGATGATTTTATTATTGATTTTTGCAACACTAGAAAGGTTAAGGTTAATGATCAGAATAAGTCTCTTGCTCTTCAATTCTCTGCTTTATCACTTTTAGAAGAAACNCACCCTAAAATATAAGAAAAATTAGTTAATTAATAGCGCTCTTAGGCATTCTAACAACTAATAAATTAGTTTATTTGAGGAAAAAAATTAGGGGATAATTCAACTGTTTTATGGATTTAGGTAAGTTTTATCTCAAGCATACCTGCAAGGTATGTTTTATATAAAGCTTATTGCGT
>JGI26254J51713_1001005_pt1 | contig 10605 bp, 10 predicted proteins | sample SaaInlV_120m_DNA_3_FD_51713 | JGI IMG/M metagenome (IMG submission 51713)
ACCCGATGCTAGATTTGTAATCACAGATACTTTATTGATATTTGATAATGTTGCTCAAACAATAAAAATTGTTTCCAATGCTCATATTGACAACGAAAACATTGAAGAATCATACAATCAAGCGGTAAAAAATATTGATGCGATTGAAAAAAAACTAAGAACGACCCTTCCGGTTGATGTTAATAATAAAAATTCATCGAAAACAGATAGTTTAAACCGTATAGAATCTAACTTTAAAAAAGAACATTTCATAAATTCTGTGCAGAAAATCAAGAATTATATTCTTGAGGGAGATGTCATTCAGGTAGTTTTGGCGCAGAGGCTGAAATTTAATATCAGTAAAGATCCGTTTACAATTTACCGAGCATTAAGNTCTATTAACCCTTCTCCTTATATGTATTATTTGAAGTTTGGTGACCTNGAAATTGTTGGTTCTTCTCCAGANATATTAGTTCGTCTNGAGGGTGANAAGATTGAAGTTCGGCCAATCGCCGGGACTCGTAAGCGAGGTCAATCAGAAGAGGAAGATCAAGCCTTAGAAAACGATCTCCTTAATGATGAAAAGGAATTAGCTGAACACATTATGCTGGTAGATTTGGGACGTAATGATGTTGGTCGAGTGGCAAAAATCAATTCTGTTTCAGTTAATGAAAAATTTACTATTGAGCGGTATTCACACGTCATGCACATAGTTTCGAATGTACAGGGTGAACTTAAGAAAGGTTTAGATGGCTATGATGTTTTGGCCGCNACTTTTCCCGCGGGCACTTTGTCGGGTGCTCCCAAGGTAAGAGCTATGGAGGTCATTGAGGAGTTGGAGCCAACTAGAAGGGGTCTGTACGGGGGTGCCGTTAGTTTTAACGGTAACATGGATACTGCTATAGCCATTCGTACGCTTTTGATAAAAAATAAAACAGCCTACTTAGGTGTTGGTGCTGGAATTGTGGCTGATTCTATAGCGGAAAACGAATTTGAAGAAACCATGAATAAGGGCAAAGCCTTACTCAAGGCAATCGAACTAGCCGAGAAAGGACTTGTTTGATGATCTTGATGATTGATAACTACGATTCATTTACCTATAACCTGGTTCAGTATTTAGGAGAACTAGGTGCAGAGGTTGTCGTGCACCGTAATGACAAAATAACTCTTAATGATATAGAGCAGTTAAATCCAGATAAAATTGTGATTTCTCCCGGGCCTTGTACGCCAGAAAAAGCAGGTATTTCTATAGAAACAGCATGTCATTTTGCAGGGAAAATTCCTCTACTAGGGGTTTGTCTCGGCCACCAATCGATTGCTCGTGCTTTTGGGGGGGAAATCGTTAAAGCAAAAAAACTGATGCACGGAAAAACATCAATGGTTACGCATGATAATAAGCACCTATTTAACGGTTTACCTAACCCTTTTGAAGCTACTAGATACCATTCATTAGTTTTAAATAAGAATACTGTCCCCGATAAATTCGAAGTAACTGCGACGAGTGACGATGGTGAAATTATGGGAATAAGACATAAAAATATGTTTATCGAGGGTGTGCAGTTTCATCCTGAATCTATTCTGACGACTAGCGGCAAAGATCTTCTGAAAAATTTTTTATTAATGTAGGCAGGTTAAATTAGTTGAGTGATTTATCGATGACTATTCATGATGCCTTAATACAAGTTTTAGACAAGGTAGACCTAAAAAGGAAGAAATGGTATCGGTGATGACCCAAGTTATGGAGGGGAGAGTGAAAGACTCCCAGTTAGGGGCTTTTCTCACTGCACTTCGTATGAAAGGAGAAAGCACGACCGAAATTGTTGGGGCAGCGCTGGTTATGCGCGANAAAGCAGAGCTACTTAAGGTCACAGCAGATCCTATTGTGGACACTTGTGGTACAGGAGGAGATGGAGCTAATACTTTTAATATATCCACGGCAGCTGCCTTTGTTGTAGCAGGCTGTGGTATTACTGTTGCCAAACATGGTAACAGGGCCGTTTCCAGTCGCTCCGGCAGTGCTGATGTCTTGAGTTGTCTCGGTGTAAATATAGAAGCAAGTAAAGCTATAGTTGAAAAATGTATTGATCGTGTGGGTATTGGGTTTCTTTTTGCTCCGCTTATGCATGGTGCAATGAAATATGCGGCAGGGGTAAGAAAGGAACTGGGGTTTCGAACTATCTTCAATATATTAGGTCCGTTAACGAATCCAGCTGGTGCCCATGCTCAGGTAATTGGTGTTTACGACTCTAGTCGAATAAAGCAAATTGCTGAGGTTCTAAGAGATCTTGGGGTTCGTCATGCTTTTGTAGTTTGCGGATGTGACGGGTTGGACGAAATTACTCTAACGGGTACGACCAAAGTTTGCGAATTAGTAAAGGGAGAGGTTAAGGAGTACCTTCTAGAACCGGGTAGTTTTGGATTGGTTGCTTGTGATGGCAAAGATCTTACTGGTGGTTCACCTGATGAAAATGCAACTATTATAAAAAATATTTTATCGGGATTGAAAGGTCCGCATCGTGATATTGTTTTGATGAACGCTGCGGTAGCGATTATTGCTGGAGGAAAAGCAGATAACCTGGACGAAGCTATTGATTTATCTCGACAATCGATCGACACAGGATCTGCTGCAAAGAAACTCAATGACCTTTGTCAGCTAAGTTATGAATAAGCAGAGCGCAAACAGCGCTTTTTTTGTTCTGATTTTATGGTTTANTCTAGAGAANAACTATAAATATTTATCTTTAAATTTGGTNTTCAAAGGTGCCTGATATACTTGATAAAATTTTTTCGGACAAAAAGGAAGAGCTTGACNAGGTCAAGCGTAAGTTGTCACTGTCCGATGTAAAAAATCGNATCGCCAACAAAAACTATGAGATTCGAGATATTAGAAAATCTCTCCAGTTGGCGGAGAGATCGAGTATTATTGCCGAAATTAAACCGCGCACCCCCTTTAAAGGCATCCTCTTAAATAATGTGGATCCGTTGGCTATTGCGAGAATATATGCAGACAATGGGGCTGCAGCTCTTTCGATTCTGACAGAGTCTAAATACTTCGGAGGAAGTCTTTCATCGCTAGAAAGTGCAAGAGAGCAGGTCAGTATTCCCCTCCTGAGGAAAGATTTTATTTTTGATGAGTACCAGGTNTTTGAAGCCAGAGCGTTTGGCGCAGATTTATTTCTTCTTATNGCTACTTGGTTGGATAGAAACCACTTGGCCGANCTTCTTGCATTGGGGAATGAATTAGGGCTTCCTGCTCTCGTCGAAACACACAATGAAAAGGACATGGAAAAGGCCTTCGCCGCTGGAGCTTCCATTCTTGGTATTAATAATAGAGACTTGGCCAGTGGAAAAACAGATTTGAAAATTGCAAGACGACTGATTCCAATGGCGCTTCAAGTCCCGGACAACTTGTTGGTATGCGAGAGTGGTATCCATTCTAGGAAGGAAATAGAAGAGTTTGAAGAGTTAGGGGCTCACTCTTTCTTGATTGGAGAAAGTTTGATGACCGCTGAAAATATTGGNGATAAATTGAGGGAGTTTACAGGTGCTAGAAAAGTTTCAACCACGAATTAAGGTGAAGGTTTGCGGTACGACTAGTCTCAAGGATGCTCTGCTCGCAGTTGATAGTGGGGCCGATGCGGTTGGGTTTATTTTTTATAAGAAGAGCNCTCGTTACATAGCACAGAGGGAAGTTAAAGATATTATTGCCGAGTTACCGCCTTTTATTGAAGCTGTGGGAGTTTTTGTAAATGATACATCTGATAAGGTTAATCGCGTTGCAGAACAGTGTAGATTGACAGCTGTNCAACTTCACGGAGATGAGTCTCCTGCGTTTTGTCGGCGTATCAAGAGACGAGTTATCAAAGCAATTAGAGTGCAGGGTGCTAATTCACTCAAGGGAATGCTNAATTATGACGTGAGTGGATTTTTGCTTGATTCTTACTCAGACGAAAGCAGAGGGGGAACTGGTAAAATTTTTGATTGGAATCTTGCGCTCCGAGCAAAAAAACAGGGGCCAGTTATCCTTGCGGGTGGGCTTAACCCATATAATGTTTATACAGCAATCCACAGGGTGAAACCTTATGGGGTGGATGTTTGTTCTGGTGTAGAAAAATCTCCGGGAATAAAGGATTCGAGGAAAATAGATGAGTTTATTAAATCTGTTCGTAAGTTCAGGTAGAGTTTTATTTGTATATAGTACGTAGATAATTTTTAAAAGAGACAACCTTCTCTTAATTTAGTGTCAGATTAAACGAAACATATTAAAGAGCTGAGTAAATGGACGGAAAATCAAAGGATATAGAATTTCCTGATGCAAGGGGGCACTATGGTCAGTTCGGTGGTAAATATGTAATAGAGACCTTGATGCCAGCCTTAGAATCTCTGGAACAACTTTATGAAGAAGCCCGAAACGATCCGAAATTTCAAAGTGATTTGAAATATTATTTGCGGGAATATGTGGGGCGCCCAACACCACTTTTTTTTGCGGAGCGTCTTACAAAGTTTCTAGGTGGAGCAAGGATATACCTTAAACGCGAAGACTTAAATCATACAGGAGCCCATAAGATTAATAATACTATCGGGAGCGCTCTTTTAACCCTTCGAATGGGCAAAAAAAGAGTGATTGCCGAGACAGGTGCCGGGCAGCACGGGGTGGCGACGGCAACAGCTGCAGCTCTTTTTGGATTGAAGTGTGATGTTTTTATGGGCGAAGAGGATATCAAGCGGCAGGCTCTTAACGTTTTTCGCATGAAACTATTAGGGGCGAGGGTAGTTCCTGTGTCAGCAGGGACGCGTACTCTAAAGGATGCTACGAGTGAAGCCATTCGCGAGTGGATCACTTCAGTAGAAACTACACATTATATTATAGGCTCTGTAGTTGGGCCTCATCCTTATCCTATGATAGTCCGTAATTTTCAACGGGTCATTGGTGATGAGGTGAGTGAACAAATTATGAAACTTGAAAAACGGTTGCCTGATGTATGCGTCGCTTGTGTAGGTGGTGGGAGTAATGCTATGGGGCTTTTTTATCCGTTTGTTGAAAATAAGAAAATAAGACTTGTGGGGGTCGAGGCAGCAGGCTTTGGTATCGAATCAGGAAAACATGGAGCAACGCTAGGTCACGGAAGTACCGGGGTTCTTCATGGCATGATGAGCTATCTTCTGCATGATCAAGACGGACAAATTCGAGAGGCGCACTCTATTTCTGCAGGACTAGATTATCCTGGAGTAGGGTGCGAACATAGTTATCTTAAGTCAACTGGTCGAGCGCAATATGAAAGTATCACAGACGAAGAAGCGTTAGATGGTTTTAAATTGCTGTCGAATAAAGAAGGTATTATACCAGCGCTTGAGACGGCTCATGCAATAGCCCATGTGGCTAAAATGGCTCCGAAAATGGATAAAGACGCGGTTATTGTTGTTTGCTTATCAGGTAGAGGTGATAAGGATGTTAATCAGGTGGCTGATCGCATGGAGATGGGTTTGTGACTCGTTTAACAAGCTGCTTTGAAAAACTAAAAATGGAAAACCGTAAAGCCCTTGTGGTTTTTATTACAGCGGGAGATCCTGACCTTGATGCAACTAAAAATATCCTTGATGTCATAGATGATAGCGGAGCAGATATAATTGAACTGGGAGTACCCTTTTCCGATCCTCTGGCAGATGGTCCTATAATTCAGGCCTCAGCTTTACGGGCGCTTAAGAGTGGGACGACCTTGAGAAAGATTCTTTCCTTGGTTAAAGATATTCGTAAAAACCGTGACCTTCCTATTGTATTAATGACAAGTTTTAACCCTGTTTTTGTATATGGTGAGAAACAGTTTGTCGAAGATGCTGTGTCGGTTGGGGTAGATGGTGTTATTGTTCCTGATCTTCCCCCTGAAGAGTCGATCGAACTTTCAGCTTGCGCAGAAAAAAAGGGACTTGATGTTATACATCTGTTAGCACCTACTAGCCCGGATGAGCGAATACATATGATTGCTAAGCAGGGTAGAGGTTTTATTTATTACGTTTCTCTTACCGGAACGACTGGTGTGCGGACACAACTTGCTGACGGGTTACGTAATAAAGTAGCATCGATTAAATTAAAATCAGACCTCCCAGTACTTATCGGATTTGGTATTTCGAATCCTGATTTAGCACGTGAGGCAGTGAAATTTTCTGACGGAATTATTGTTGGGAGTGCTGTTGTTAAAATAATTGAAAAAAATTCTGACTCAATTCAAAGGAATAAAAAATTAGCCGACTTTGTGACCTCGGTGAAACAAGCCATTAGCAATTCCAGTTAAATGAGAGATCTCCATGGATCTACCCCGATAACGTCTGTTATTATTCCCGCCTTCAATGAAGAGACATCCATCGGACTCGTTCTCGATAATTTGCCCCAAGAAAGATTAAAAGAAATTATAGTTGTNAATAATGGTTCAACTGACAAGACCGCTTGTGTGGCAAAAAAACATGGTGCTAGAGTAGTTGACGAGACCCTTCGTGGATATGGGGCAGCCTGCCTTAAAGGNATTTCTAAACTTGATGATCCTGAGATCGTTGTTTTTATCGATGGCGATTTTAGTGACTTTCCTGAAGAAATTGAAAGTTTAGTTAAGCCAATTNTAGAAAATCGAGCAGACTTTGTTTTAGGAAGTCGTATGATTTTTCCTGAAAGTCGGGCTGCGTTATTACCACAAGCTAGATATGGAAATCTTTTGGCGGTATTCCTTATGAAGTTATTTTTTCGATGTCAGTTTACTGACCTCGGTCCATTTCGGGCTATTCGTTATCAGTCTTTGAAAGAAATAAGTATGACTGATAAAAACTTTGGGTGGACAGTTGAAATGCAGATAAAGGTAGTACATGGTTTGCGTATTATGGAAATTCCAGTGCACTACAGAAAGCGTATCGGTGTATCTAAAATTACCGGAACTATATCTGGAACTTTCAAGGCTGGTACGAAAATAATCTTCACGATATTTAAATATTTGTTAACCTAATTGCTCAAATATTACAAATTTTAGCGTTGAGATAAATGTTTTCCTTTTCTGTGAAATCCTCGTCAGTTTTAAAAGCTACACTCTTTTTGTTTATGGTTTTTTTTGGGGGCACGAATTTTTGTTATGGGAATGACTCCATTAAAGAGTTGATACACGGTAGGCTGAGCGCGGATAAAAAGACATTAGATTTAAGTGGAGGAAAGATTGGCCCTCGTGGTGCTAAAGTCTTGGCAGGTATGAGTTTGCTTGCGAATGTAGAGATACTTCTATTACAAGGAAACAAGATCAAATATGCAGGGATAAAAAATCTAGCAAAATCACCTCATTCAACAAATCTCAAACACCTTGATCTATGGGGTAATATGATTGGAGATATGGGGTTAAAAGTTCTTTCTGAATCAAGCTTTATAAAAGGACTGGAGGTTCTAAAGCTCTGGAAAAATGAAATAGGTGACGATAGTTTGGAGTTAATGGTCAAGTCTTCTAATTTTAAACATTTGAAGACTCTTATGTTAAACAACAATATGGTCACTCCAGTCGGGGCGGGTTATTTGGCAAACCCGGATGTGTTTCCTCAGTTGGAAACACTAAATTTATTTCGTAATTCAATTGGAGACGAGGGTGCTCTCCTATTTTCGCATTCGAAACCATTCGTTAACCTAAAGTCTTTTTTTGTTGGTGAAAATAATCTTACGGATAATGGAGCCATAGCACTCATAAAATCAAATTCATTTCCAAGTCTTGAAGTTTTGGATATGGTAAAAAACCATTTGGGCGAAGAGACCAGTATCGCAGTCTTTATGTCCCGTAAAAAGAATAAAGTTCAAATTGTCATTCGTTAAACTAAGTAGTATGAAGTCTTAGTCTTTGGCCGCAGATTTCGGTTAATGTAAGTGAAATTTTAATACTGAATTTATGACTCTGACAGGAAAAATAATTGGACTGATAGTTTTGGTATTTAAATTGTGTGTTGTTGCGCCGGTTCAGTCAGTAGAAAATTATCCGTACCCGTCTATCGGTGATGGTAAACGTGGGATAGATGTGTCTTTGACTTTAGTGGATGGAATTGCTACTGACCCACGGGGTAATATATACATTTCTCACCGTTCTCAGAACCGTATTCGTAAGCTCAGCCCCAATGGTACTATTACTACGATTGCTGGTAATGGTATTGCTGGGTTTTCTGGTGATGGAGTGCCTGCCTTAGAATCTTCTTTGAATTTTCCTGCTGGTTTGGTTTTTGATAAAGGAAATCTTTATGTAGCTGATCGTAATAATCATCGTATCCGAAAAATTGACTCAAATGGAATTATCAGCACAGTTGCGGGAACAGGAATACCAAAGTGTTGTAACGATAATGGTCTTGCGGTGGCAGCCCATCTTCATTTTCCATCAGATATTGATGTGGATACTGATGGGAATCTATATATTTCGGATCGATCCAATAACCGCATTCGCAAAGTCAATTCAGATGGGATCATTACAACCATAGCCGGTATGGGGAAACCCGGGTATGGAGGAGATTTTGGGCCCGCGGATAAAGCGCTTTTGAAATACCCATTTGGTATTAGTCTTGATAATAAAGGAAATTTTTACATTGCAGACCGAGGTAATAACCGAGTACGTAAAATTGATCAGCGGGGAATCATTACAACCATTGCTGGAGATGGTACTCATTCATTTGGCGGAGACTATGGCCCGGCAAATCAATCAAGTCTGGCATTTCCAACAGATGTAATTGTCGATTCGCTTGGAATAGTTTACATAGCCGACCGTAATAATAATCGTGTCCGTAAGATTGACCGGTTGGGTGTTATTACTACTTTAATGGGATTAAGCCAGACCGAATTTAATGGAGATAATGAAATTTCAGCCGAAACTACCTTGCACCTCCCTTTTGCTAGCTCTTAATGGTGAAGACCGTTTGCTGGTTGTGGACCGCAATCACTTTCGAGTGAGAGAAGTTAGGCTTCAAAGTAATCAAGTCGAAACTGTAGCAGGGAATGGAACCTTTTTATTCAGAGGAGATGGCGGACCTGGTGGTGGTGCTACTTTGGATGCTCCATCAGGAATTGCCGTAGACAGTAAAGGGAATGTGTTGTTTGCCGATCGTTTACACCAGCGAATACGAAAGGTTGGGAGTAATGGCATTATCGAGACCGTTATAGGAAATGGAAAACAGGGAAATGAAGGTAATGGGCGGCCAGGTATTGAGGCAACGCTTCACCTTCCAGAGGTTTTAGTAATGGACCACGAAGATAACATTTACTTAACTCAACGCACCGGGAATGCTTGGATNATCCGTAAGTCTAATGCCGAAGGTATTATTACGCATTTTGCTGGCAATGGAAGACAAGGAAATACTGGGGACGGCGGACCTGCAATCGAGGCCTCATTTCATACGATAAGTGATATAGCCGCGGACGGTAGTGGCAATATTTTTATTGCGGATTCAATTAATAGAAATATTCGTAAGGTTGATAAGCAGGGGATTATTTCTACGATTTCCGAATCTAACTTAGAGGCCCTAGGGGTAGAAGTTCACCCAAATGGTATTGTTGTTGACAAGGTAGGCAGTATTTTCTTTTCGGATTCNGGTAGCAGTAAAGTTTATAAAATAAATACGAGCGGTGCTATTACATTAATTGCAGGAACTGGTGATTTTGGTGACNATGGAGATGAAGGACCAGCTCTGGAAGCCGGNCTTAGATCACCTGGAGGGTTNGCAATTGGGCCAGATGGNTTTTTGTACATTGCCGAGCAGACAACCCACCGCATTCGTAAGGTAGACTCAAGTGGAATTATTACTGGATATGCAGGTACTGGAAAATTTGGGTATTCAGGCGATGGAGGACCAGCGATTGAAGCGAATATTAAAACTCCATTTCGTATGGATTTTGATAGNAAAGGAAATCTTTATTTCTCTGATCGAGACAACAATCGTGTNCGAAAAGTTGATGCTAGTGGGATAATAACTACTATTGCGGGACATAGTAACATCGGTTGGTTGCAGGATGGACTAGAGGTTCGCATTACAGTGCATAATTTCCCGTAATTGTCTTTGCCCGCTATCAGAGTCGGCATGTTTTACACTTGCTTGGCAAGCATGCGGTATTTTAATTGATATTGCGCTTATATTTTTTTATCTAGAGCAAGGTCCAATAATTGTTGCAAGTAATTAGTGTTTGGGTTTTTGAATTTTAAACCAATTTCATAGTAGCTCTTGTCTTGTGCTGTCCCCGTGTTTATATAGTACCGGGGATCCTCTCTAAAAATCGAACGTGTGACCTCACAAGCTAATAAGTTGCTTTCAAGGTGCATAATTGTCGGAATTTTTAATTCGAAATTCATGCCTGATTTAAGTGTTTTTTTTGATTCGATGCATAATCCACCTGTTGAAAGATCAACGATTCGGATTGTTGCAACCTCCATTTTATTCTCTCCCTTAACCAGCTCGTGCCCATGACCTTTTTTAATGATGCTAGTAAGTTTTTTTATGCCGACGCGGAGAGATGTTCTTTGATTTTTATTTATAGTCATGTTAAAAGACTTTTCCCTTTATGGTTGTTTAGCTATTTTTTGCCTATTGGTGGGAGTTAGCTTGGTTTGGGTTATGAGTTTTTCCAAAAATCAATAA
>JGI26254J51713_1001008_pt1 | contig 10591 bp, 12 predicted proteins | sample SaaInlV_120m_DNA_3_FD_51713 | JGI IMG/M metagenome (IMG submission 51713)
GCCAGTGTGGTGGAATTGGTAGACACGCCGGATTCAAAATCCGGTTCCTTCACGGGAGTGACGGTTCGAGCCCGTCCACTGGTACCAAATTTTTTTAGGATGAAATAAAATGGATATGACCGCACAAACTTTGACCATATTTGGAATGGGCTTTGTTTTTTTATTCCTCGCACTTATGGTTGCTGTAACCAATATGATGTCGTTAATTGTTGATAAAATTCAACCTACAGTTAATGTTCCTCCTCTAAATTCAGATCCTTCAAATGAAATTGATGACAAAACAAGAGCGATTATTGAAGCAGCAATAAAGATGCATACACAGAGATAAGATATGTCAGATAACGAAAATAATAACAAACCCGTACAAATTACTGAGCTAGTTTTAAGAGATGGACATCAGTCTCTTTTTGCAACCCGAATGCGAATTGATGATATGTTGCCTATTGCAGAAAAACTTGATCAGATAGGCTATTGGTCGATGGAATCATGGGGTGGCGCTACATTTGATTCCTGTATTCGTTTTCTGGGGGAGGATCCTTGGGAGAGGATTCGTGAGATAAAAAAAGTTATGCCCAATACTCCTCAACAAATGTTATTAAGGGCGCAAAATTTATTGGGATACCGTCATTACAGTGATGATGTAGTTAGAAGGTTTGTAGATCGTTGTGCAGATAATGGTGTTGGGGTTTTGAGAATATTCGACGCTATGAATGATACGCGTAATCTTAAAACTGCTATTGATCAGACAGTTAAAGTGGGTCAGCACGCTCAAGGCACAATTTCATATACAGTAAGTCCAGTTCATACTACTGAATTATGGATTGATATGGCTAAAAAAATTGAAGATATGGGCGCCCATTCTCTATGTATTAAGGATATGGCTGGGTTATTGCAACCATATGTAGCCTATGATTTAGTTAAAAAATTAAAAAAAGCGATTGATATACCAATTCAGCTTCATGCTCATGCTACAACTGGTCTTTCAACAGCATGTATTATTAAAGCAGTTGAGGCTGGAATAGACCGTGTTGATACATGCATTGGATCTATGAGTATGACTTATAGTCATTCAGCTACTAATTCAGTTGTCTCTATTTTAGAGCATGGTTCTCGAAAAACTGGCCTGGACCTAGAAAAACTAGAAGAGATTGATCAATACTTTAAGCCTGTTAGAGCTAAGTATTCTAAATTTGAAGGATCCCTTAAGGGTGTAGATTCTCGTATCTTACTATCGCAAGTTCCTGGTGGTATGTTGACAAATATGGAAAGCCAGTTAAAAGAACAGAATGCACTTGATAAAATGGATGATGTATTATTAGAAATTCCCCGCGTTCGAAAAGATTTAGGGTACATTCCTCTTGTAACACCGACTTCTCAAATTGTTGGTACTCAATCCGTACTTAATATTCTAACTGGAGAGCGATATAAAACGATTACTAGAGAGGCTGCTGGAATCCTTAAAGGTGAATATGGTGCTGCACCAGCACCTGTAAATAAGGAACTTCAAGTTCGGGTTTTAGAGGGATCAGAAGCTATTACATGTCGTCCTGCTGATAATATTGAACCTGAGTTGGAGATTCTAGAATCTGAGTTTGATAAAATCGTTTTGGAGAAAAATATAAGGGTTGCTGATGAAAAAATTGATGATTTACTGACTTATGCACTTTTTCCACAAGTGGGTATTCAGTTTTTAGAGAATAGAGATAATCCAGATTTCTTTGAGCCTGTTCCAAAAGAAGAAACAAGCTCTCCAGCTAACGAAAAAAATGAAGGCGTTTATACCGTTTCATTTAAAGGGCAATCTTATACTGTTAGCGTATCAGATGGAGGAACAATAACCTCTATGGGTGTTTCATCAGATGAATCCTCATCAAATTCTGGAGATTCTCAAGAAGAGTCAAATATACCTTTAGCGAATGGAAAAGAAGACGTCTCTGCTCCACTATCTGGAACTATTTGGAAAATCCTAGTTAGCCCTAATCAGGCTGTTAAAAAAGGTGATACTTTAGTAATTTTAGAAGCTATGAAAATGGAAACTGAAATCAAAGCAACTCGATCTGGGGTTGTTTTGAATGTTAGCGTAAAAGAGAGTGATTCAGTAACTGTTGGTCAGCTCCTACTTTCTTTAGGTTAGTTGTGGAGTATTTAAAGCTACTTTGGGTTAATACTGGCTTATATCAAATGGAATGGGGCCAAGGTCTAATGCTATTGGTTGGTATTCTGTTAATATATCTAGCTATTGTAAAAAAATTCGAGCCACTTCTTCTCTTGCCTATCGGTTTTGGCGCACTTCTTAGTAATATTCCAGGAGCTAATTTAGCCATTGATGGTGGTATTCTCCATCTTTTTTATATGGTTGGTATTGAGTCTGGAGCTTTCCCGCTTATCATTTTTATGGGTGTCGGTGCGTTAACAGATTTTGGCCCCCTTCTTGCAAATCCAAAAACTCTTTTGCTTGGTGCAGCTGCACAGTTTGGAATTTTTGCGACATTGTTAGGTGCAGTTGGCCTGTCAGTAATTGGAGTATTTGACTTTAGTTTAAAGCAGGCTGCTGCAATTGGTATTATTGGAGGTGCAGATGGTCCAACCTCAATCTATGTTGCCTCAATTCTTGCACCAGAGTTATTGGGTGCGATCGCTGTAGCTTCTTATTCTTATATGGCATTAGTTCCACTTATTCAGCCTCCTATTATGAGAGCAATGACTTCAGAGAAAGAAAGAAAAATTAAGATGGTTCAATTACGTGAAGTCTCTAAAATGGAAAAAATTGTTTTCCCAATTATATTATTATTGCTTGTAGCACTTTTACTTCCTGCAGCGGCACCATTGATAGGTATGTTTGCTTTCGGTAACTTAATGAAAGAGTCTGGTGTTGTAGATCGTCTTAGTGATACAACGCAGAATGCTTTAATTAATATAGTAACTATTTTTCTTGGTTTGGCTGTTGGATCAAAGTTGATGGCAGATAAATTTCTTCAGCTAGATACATTAGGCATATTATTATTAGGTTTAATTGCTTTTTCAATTGGAACAATGTCTGGACTACTCATGGCAAAAATGATGAACGTATTTAGTAAAAATAAAATTAACCCGTTGATTGGTTCAGCTGGTGTTTCAGCAGTTCCGATGGCAGCTCGTGTCTCAAATAAGGTAGGGCTCGAGGCCGACTCAAATAACTTTTTATTGATGCATGCAATGGGTCCTAACGTAGCTGGCGTTATAGGCTCTGCAATTGCGGCTGGAATTATGATTCAATTTTTAGGATAACCAACGATTCTAACTTTTAGTTGGTTATATCTCTATCAATTAATTAGCTCTACTGAAAACTCAAAAGGATTTAAATAATCTTATATATCATCAAGCTTGCTATTGCTTAATGTAAGCTTCCGGTTCATTTTATTGGCTATAGATAAATCATGAGTTACAATTACTAATGATGTAGTGTTGTTTTCATTAAGCTCCAAGATTAACTCTAAAACATCTTTAGCATTCTTAGCATCAAGGTTTCCAGTGGGTTCATCTGCCAAAATACATGCGGGTTCAGTGACCATTGCTCTTGCAATTGCAACTCTCTGCCTTTCACCACCAGAGAGCTCTGATGGATTATGATTTAATCGATTTTCTAATCCTACTTTTGTCAATATTTTTTTAGAATTTAAAATCGCACTTTCTTTGTTGTCTCCTCTAATAAGGAGTGGTAAGGCAACATTATAGATAGATGAAAAATCGTTAAGTAAGTGATGGAATTGGTAAACGAATCCAAAGTTGTTAGAGCGCAACTCTGTACGATCTTTTTCATTGAGCTTTGCTATGTTGGTACTATTTATAAGTACATCGCCTTTTGAAGGGCTATCTAGTCCTGCAATTAAGTTAAGTAGTGTTGATTTTCCACAACCCGATTGACCTAATATTGCAACTGAATCTCCTAGTTCGACTTTAAAATTTAAGTTATTTAAAACAGAAGTTTGATTTTTTCCGTCTATATATGAAAAACTAAGAGAACGACATTCTATTATATTACTCATGTCTTAGAACCTCTGAAATGTTAACTTTACCAGCTCGTCTTGCTGGGTAAATTGCTGCAATAATTACTAGCACAAAAGCGCCTAGCATTATGCTGATTACATCACTCATTAGAATTTTTGAAGGAAAGCGATTAATATAAAAGACATCTTTCGGAAAAAATTGGAACCCAATAAGACTCTCAATTCCAGAGATAACTGATTCAATATTAAGAGCTAAGATTATTCCAAGAATTGTTCCAACAGTTATGCCTATAAAACCAATACTGAGACCTTGGTAAAAGAATATTCTTACAATTCTCTTAGGGGTCATCCCGATAGTTCTAAGAATTGCTATGTCTGATTTTTTGTCGGTAACTACCATAACCATCATCGATACAATATTAAAAGCAGCAACAGCAATAATCAAAGACAAAATGATCGCAATCATTTGTTTTTCAAGATTTAAAGCTCTAATAAAACTGCTTTTTTGTTGCATCCAATCAACGCCATAATAATTATTACCAAGTTGCTTAACTAAATTATTAGTAATCTTGTTAGCATCAAACAAGTCATCTACTTTAAGGCGAATTCCAGAAACTTGACCCTCTAAACTGAACAGATCTTGAGCGTCATAGAGGTGAATGAAGGCTAAACTATTGTTATATTCGTTTAGACCGGCATTAAATATTCCACCAACTGTATAGGTTTGTGATTTCGGAGTTAATAAGCCAATTGAGTTTCGAGTTGGAGCTATTAATGTCAATGTATCTCCAATGCCAGTACCCATAAGTGTTGCTAATCCAACTCCAATTAAAATCGTTGACGAGTCTTGATTAAGGCTTATTTCGCCATACTTGATATCATCTAGTAATGAAGATGTCGTTGTTTCTAGGTCAACCATTATTCCTCTAACACTAACGCCTTGAGAGGCTTTCCTAGAGGTCATCAAAGCAAAATCTTCAACATAAGGGGANGAGGCCACTATGCGGTCCTGAGAGTTTATTTTTTTTCTAAGCTCTTGCCAATTTTCAAGTGTATCGTCACTTTCGGTTATGTATGAGTGAGATATAGTATTTAAAACTCGATTTGTTAATTCTTCATGAAAGCCATTCATAACTGATAACACTGTAATGAGTGACATAACGGCAAGAATTAGACCTACCATAGAAACCCCAGAAATAAANGAAACAAAGCCTTTTTTCCGGTTAGATCGTAAATATTGGTTAGAAATATGAAATTCAACACTCATGGTCGGAATATTTTGTCATAATTAATGTTTTAAAAGTGATTAAAGTTGCCATAATGTCAAGTATTTTAAGTTTTGTTAATCATAATAAGTTAGGTTTTATTAACATTCTTCTACTTCCTTTATCATTAATCTTTTTTATCTTATCTAGCTTAAGGAGATGGCTTTATAGGGTAGGAATTATTAAGGTAAACCATTCATCAGTACCCGTTGTTGTTGTTGGGAATGTTACTGCAGGCGGNANTGGAAAAACACCAATCGTAATAGCAATTGTTAATTATTTTACTTCTCAAAATAAAAAAGTTGGGGTTGTTTCTAGGGGCTATGGTGGAGATTACACACAAGAGTCATTAGAAGTCACCCACTTAAGTAATCCTAGAGAGTGTGGTGATGAACCTATCTTGATAGCGCAACATACAAATGCCAATGTTGTTGTCGCAAAAAAAAGAAGCAACGCGGTTAAGTTTTTAACTAAAAACTATAATTTAGACATNATTATTAGTGATGATGGTCTTCAACACTANTCAATGGGTCGTGACCTTGAAATNGCAGTTGTTGAAGGCGTTAATCGTTTTGGAAATGGCCTATTTCTTCCATCAGGACCACTCAGAGAGTCAATAAGTAGACTTAAATCAGTTGATATAATCATTAATAATGGTTCTAGAGCAGACGGAGAAGTGTCGAGCCAACTTGAGGCTGANTCTTATACAAACCTTCTGACAAGTGAAACTAAAAAACTTGATTATTTTAAAAATATAAACTGCTATGCTGTTGCTGGAATTGGAAGTCCAGAAAATTTTTATAAAATGCTAGAAGANCANGGTNCTAAATTAACTACAAAGTCATTCCCTGATCATCACCTATTTATTGAAGATGACCTCGTCTTTAAAGAAGATTATCCGATACTAATGACAGCAAAGGATTGTGTAAAATGTAAGCATTTTGCGACAAGTCAGATGTGGTANTTAAATGTTAGCGCAAAACTGAGTTTGGATTTTTATGAGCAATTGGAGTCTAAATTGTGATTGATGAAGATTTATTAAAGATGTTGGTTTGCCCAAAAAGTAAAGCACCCCTTAAACTTGTAGGTGATGAGTTAATCTGTGAAAAGAGTAGGTTAGCTTATCCAATTCAAGATGGTATCCCTGTTCTTCTTGTTGAAGAGGCTCGAAAAATGAATTCTGAAGATTAATGGATTTTTCCGTTATTATTCCTGCAAGGTATGCCTCAAGTCGTTTTCCAGCAAAGCTCTTAGAGGACATTAATGGTAAATCTCTTATTGAGCATACTTACTTAAATGCTCTTAAGAGTAGTGCTAGACGAGTTATTATTGCAACGGATGATGAAAGAATAAGTAACGCAGCGAAAAATTTTGGTGCAGAAGTTTGCATGACGAGCTCAAGTCACACATCCGGTACATCCAGACTCTTTGAAGTTGTTTCTGATCTTAATTTTGACGATGATGAGATTGTTGTTAATGTTCAAGGTGATGAGCCAATGCTCAATGCAGAAGTTATAAATCAAGTGGCTTTTAACCTAGTTGATAGTTGTATGGATGTGGCAACTTTGTGCGAAAAAATTGAAAGTAAGGAGTTGTACTTTGATCCAAATTGTGTCAAAGTTGTATATAATTCTGGCGGCAAAGCTTTGTACTTCTCAAGATCACCAATTCCTGCTTTTAGGAGTGGTCTTGATATAGACCTAGATGTTTGTTTTCGGCATGTTGGTTTATACGCCTACCGAGTAGGTTTTTTAAAAAAATATTTTCAGATGGAGAAATCGGATCTAGAGCTCTCTGAAAAATTGGAACAATTGACTATATTGAGTAATGGAATGGATATCCATGTGGAGATTGCTTGTGCTCCAACTGGTTATGGTATAGATACAGAAAGTGATCTAAAAAGAGCAAAAAAGGAAATGACAAAATGAATATTATTGATGGAAAGCAGATTGCAAAAGATCTGAGAATAAAAATTGCAAATGAAGTTAAAACACTTAAACGACCACCAGGTCTAGCTGTAATATTAGTTGGTGAAGATCCTGCATCTGCTGTCTACGTTCGCAATAAGGAACTTGCATGTAAGGAGGCTGGTTTCTTTTCAGATAAAATTATTAAATCAGAAAACACGACAGAAGAGCAACTTTTAGAAGAAGTAGAGCGTCTAAATAATAATCCACATATAGATGGTATTTTGGTTCAGCTGCCCCTTCCTAGTCATATCAATGCCAATAAAGTTATTGAACATATTTCACCTTTAAAGGATGTTGATGGTTTTCATAGTGAAAATATTGGAAAATTAATGCAAAATAAATCTCATTTACGCCCATGTACACCAAAAGGTGTTATGACTATTTTGTCTTCAATTGACTGTAAAGTAATAGGTATGAATTGTGTTGTCGTTGGAGCTTCTAATATTGTTGGNAGACCAATGGCAATGGAACTTCTNAATGCCCGTGGTACTGTAACTATTTGCAACAGTAAAACAAAAGATCTTGCCGGCGTAGTTNGTCGGGCAGATATTGTTGTNGTTGGGGTTGGTATCCCTGAGATGGTTAAAGGTGACTGGGTTAAAGACGGGGCAATTGTTATAGATGTTGGGATTAATCGTTTAGAAGATGGAAGATTAGTTGGTGATGTTGATTTTGATGCNATTAAAGAAAAAGCTGGAGCTATAACACCTGTTCCTGGAGGGGTTGGGCCAATGACTATTGCCACTNTATTGGAAAATACCTTAATAGCTTATAAGCAAAACCTATGAGAACTTTATTAAAATTATTGCGAGAGGGTTCCGGGAGACTGATTATTTTAATTGATTGGATCTTTAGACCTTCAATAATTAAAAGAAGTGATGAAGACCAATCTAAAGTCAATCAACAAACAAAAGTTTTAAAACTTTATCAGTTTTATGCTTGTCCATTCTGCGTGAAAGCACGTCGAACAATCAAGCGCTTAAATCTTCAAATTGANACTCGAAATGCTCAAGAGGGTGANTATAGAANAGAGCTTGAAATAAATGGTGGTAAGATTTTGGTCCCTTGCTTAAAGGTGGAATATGCAGGTGAAGTGAACTGGATTTATGAGTCCAATGATATTATTAAATATTTAGAAGAGCGTTTTTTATAATTTCTATGTGTTGTATTGAAAAATGTTATATATACATGGTGGAAATGAAGATCAGGTAAGACTTTCACAGCAGTTGTTCAACTTCTGTAGTAATGGATTGTTTTCTAAAACTGATAACCCAACAATCGATTTAACCATTCAAAAAGTCGACGAAGCTTTAGCTTGGACAGATTATGAAGGTGATGGTAAATTTTTTATTGAGATTGAAGAGTCTTTAGACACTCGAAAATTTATTGTTACTTTGTGCCATGAGATGATTCACGTATGTCAATTCTTGGCAGGCGTAGAAGTCAGTGAGTTGTCTGCTTACCATCATGAAGAAAAACTAGCAGAACAGTTTTTTGATGAAGAATTAGCTGGTAAATTTGAAGAAAACAATCTCGATATAAATGAAGATTAATCTCAGCTTAGGGCATAAAGTCTTTTAGACTTTCCAAGCTTTTTTTTAATTCATCATTTGAATTAGAAGTTATTGTTATATGGCCAAGCTTCCTTCCCTCACGTTCAGCCTTATTGTAAAGATGAAGGTGAGCATTTTTGGTTTCAAGAACCTTCTCTAAATCCCCATGAGTCCCCAATTATATTAATCATAGCACTATATTTATTGGTACAAGATGTATCACCAAGAGGCGCCTTTGTTATTGCTCTAATATGATTTTCAAATTGCGAAGTTTGAGCTCCCTCGATAGTCCAATGTCCAGAATTATGAACTCTTGGAGCCATCTCATTAACTATAAGGTTATCCTCAGTTTCAAAAAGTTCGATGGTCAAAACTCCAACATGATTAATCTCCTTAAGAATTAAGCTCATATAATCCTCTGCCTTTTTTTGGAGTGTTTTGTTAATATTATTAGCTGGAGCTATAGTTAGTCTGAGAATGCCTTCATAATGAGAATTTTCAACTAAGGGGTAATACTCAAGATTACCATCTACTCCTCTTACTGCTATCAAAGAGAGCTCTCTTTTAAACTTTACAAATCCCTCCAGAATAGACTCAGATCCAGACATACTATTCCACGCTTCTAGGAGTTGTGATTCTGAATTAATTAAAAACTGTCCTTTACCATCATAACCATCAGTAGCTGTTTTTAGGATTGCGGGTAGGCCGATTTTGTAAACTGCACTTTTCAGATCATCTAAATTATTGATCATTTCATAAGGTGCACATGGTATGTTTAGTTTATCAAAAAGTGCCTTTTCCCTTCCGCGATGTTGAGAGATATATAGTGACTTTTCACTAGGGTAAACTCCTGTGTTTAGGCTGATCTCATTAACAATATTGACATCAGTATTTTCGCTTTCATAAGTCACTACATCTGAACTTTCAGCAAAGCTTTTAATAATGTTAGGATCGTCATTATGAATGAATGTTTTACCAAGCAAAGAAGAAGGATCTTCTTCAGATAATGCTAAAAATCTCATTTCGTGGCCTAAAGGGTAGGCAGATAGTGCGAGCATTCTCCCTAATTGACCTGAACCAAGAACGCCAATTTTCATAGATTAATTATCAGGATTAGGATTATTGAGAACGCTTTGAGTTTGATCTGAGCGAAACTTAGACACTTTTTGTCTTACTATTTCATTGTGGTTGCCAACAATTTGTGCCGCTAAAATCCCTGCATTTTTTGCACCTGCTTCGCCAATAGCTAAGGTGCCTACAGGAATCCCTCCTGGCATTTGCACGATGGATAAAAGAGAATCTTGACCACTTAAAGCTTTTGACTTAANTGGAACNCCAAGAACTGGCACAATAGTTTTTGCTGCAACCATTCCTGGTAAATGTGCAGAACCCCCTGCACCAGCAATTATTACCTCTAGACCTCGCTCTTGAGCCGTTTCAGCATATTCAAACATTAGGTCAGGTGTGCGATGAGCAGANACAACCTTNACTTCATATGGCACGCCAAATTCTTCTAACATATCTACGGCATTCTTCATTGTGGGCCAGTCTGACTGTGAACCCATAATAACGCCAACTAATGCACTCATTAATAAGTTTTGGTGAGGAGATTAAACAAATTATACCAAAACAAAATGGCTCTTAGACTCCAAACTGAGTGCTCAATAATAGTTATGGTAATTTAAAAGTGTTATCTAAAAAAGGCAGGTGGCCTGAGCGTAATAAATAAGTTTTAGTTTCATTTTCTATATACCAATCTTTAATTTTTACTGGAACTAAAGTATCTAGAGATCCTAGAATTGCAGTCTTAGGGATTT
>JGI26254J51713_1001012_pt1 | contig 10562 bp, 12 predicted proteins | sample SaaInlV_120m_DNA_3_FD_51713 | JGI IMG/M metagenome (IMG submission 51713)
AAGAAATTGAATTGTTGGTGTTATCAAAAACAAAATCCCTACCGTCGTCAAAGGTAATAACTTTGTTCCCGCAGTAAATAAAGCCAGTGGAACAACTGTTACAGCGCCTGCTAAAAATAAAAGAATATCTGTAGAAATATCTATATTAAAAAAAGCAATATCGTAATTTGTATAAAACCACAATGAGAATATTAATAGAAATGGCAGAAGTATCAATGTTTCAATATAAAGCCCGGGCACTGCTGATGAAGACATCGCTTTTCTTGCAATACCATAAGCTGAAAAGGTAAATCCCACTACGAAACCAAGCCATGGAAATGAGTCTCCACTTAATACATAATATAAAGCGCCAATTGTTGCAAAGAAAACAGCCAATTGTTTTAATCTTGAAATCCTTTCATGGAAGAAAATATAGCCGCCTATCATATTGAAGACGGGTGATAGAAAATAACCCATAGAAGCCTCTACCACTCGACCTAAGTTAACTGCAAAAATATAGCCACCCCAGTTTATAGTGATAAGGATCGCAGTTATGAGCAAAAAAACTAATTCTTTTTTAGAGGATAAAGACTCCTTAAAATTGCATTTCCAAGTGGATTTAGAGTACACCAGAAAAAATAAAACTGGAACCGCCCATAACATTCTATGAAGAAGAACTTCAGATGGGTTGACGTGATTGAGTAATGCCCAATAAAGGGGAAAGNAACCCCACATTAGGTAGCCTGAAAGGACAAGCAGAATNCCTTTATTCATGGCGCTTAAGCAAAAGAAAAAAGGCTTATTGTAGACTAAATAGTCTTTATGTGTTTTTAATGTTTATAGTAGTCTTTTTCAAAACTTGTGTGACCTAAGGTATCGCTCTCACTCGTTTTATCGTTTATTTCATTCAAATTTTCATTAATACGAAAAAGAATAACAACCATTTCACAAGCCACTCTTGATGCTAACGAGCCACCAATAACCCAAACTAGACCTCTCCAAAAATCACCCTCTAGAAAAATGTCCCCTAGGCCTTTGGTAATGAAAGCAAATAAAAGTATCCAATAGAATAGTGTAATAAGCTTAGGAGTAACCATTTCATCCAGATAGAACATGTAATGGTTATCGAGCTTTTCAGTAGTTAGCTTGAAAGCTTTTTTTATACTTTCCAAGATTTCATTTTTATTCATTTTGCTCACCTTTATTTTCTTGTAACTAACTTTATTATAATGTCAATGAATTAAAAAGTCCTATATTCCTGAATTTGATAACTTAGGATATCAATTTGGGTAAAAAAAAGCCCATCTAAACGATGGGCTTTTTGTAGATATTTGGATCTTATTATTTATGGATTTTTACGCTAGTAAATGCTCCACCAATAACTTCACTCTCTGAGTATGAGCCATTAGCTGTACCACCTGCATCTAACTCAACACCAGTAGCACCAACATAGTCAACAGGAAGACCGCCTGAGATCCACTTTAAGCACTCAGCTAGTTTGCCAGCTTGACACTCATTTCCAGGAGCATTAGCAACATTCAATACTTCTGCTTGAATAGCAGCTCTATCAGTAGAACCTGCAGCCTGTGAAGCTAGAATAATCAAAGCCATCGCATCGTAAGATTCAGCTGAAAAGACTCCGGTTCCATCAACACCGCCAGCTTCAGCAACAGCAACCCAGTTTGCACCGAGCGTAGCATCTGGAGAAGGTAAAGTACCCCACGAACCATCTGCAACTGCACCTGAAGTTACTGAACTAATCATACCATCACCAAAGATGTAGTCACTAAACGCACCTGTATCTTCTGATGCAGCAATAATTCCTCTACCACCAGTATCTGCATAACCTAATACAGCTAAAGTAGCTGAGCCACCTGCTGATAATGCAGCAACATCAGCTGAATAGTCAGCCTTATCGTCATCATGTCCTGCCATAACAGTTACTGTTCCGCCCATAGCTTCATAAGCAGTTACGAATGCATCAGCTAAGCCCTTACCATAGTCACTATTTGAGTGAGTTACTGCCATATCAGTTTGACCTCTAGCAATTGCAATGCTTGCAATTACTGGACCTTGCCTCGCATCTGAAGGCGCAGTTCTAAAGAACCAACCACCATCTTCTAAAGTAGTTAGAGCTGGTGATGTGGCTGATGGTGAAATTGAAACGATACCGTTAGGAACTAGTACATTAGTAATAACCGCACCAGTGTTACCTGAACAGTTAGGACCCATAATAGCCATAACGTTATCATCATTGACCATTTTTTCAGCCTGTGCAATTGCAACCGCTGGATCGATACATACTGAGTCACCTTGAACTACATTAATCGTCCCTTGAAGGTAAGCACCAGATGCGTTTGCTTCAGTTACAGCAAGATTTGCACCACCTGACATCGGACCAATCATTGATTCAAGAGGTCCAGTAAATCCTTGAAGCTCTCCAACGTTGACAGTAGCTCCATAAGAAGCTGTTGCCATAGTTGCTGACAATATTACGCCAGCTGTTGTCTTTAAATAACTTTTCATTTTATCTCCTAATTTTAAAAAAAGATTCCCTACGCTTAATAAACCAATAAGTCGTATTTCCAAAGGGATTCAAGGGTAATGATAAACAGTTTCCTGTGCTTTGTGTTAATAATATTAGAAAAAAAATCCACTAAACCTTACTGTAATAGTTCATTCTAGATATTATTAAAGCTCTTTATTTTTTTCAGGAAGAAGGCCGCCAGGCGAAAATCTCATAATAAGAAGCAATATAGCCCCCATAAAGACAAGTCGAAGGTAGTGGACTCGATCTTCGATAAATTCTAATGATGTACTCCCTTCTTGCATGTTATTGCTAAGTATATCAACAAACCAAAGCCCCATTGGTCCAGATTGAATCCATATAAACCAAATGATAAATGCTCCCAAAACAGATCCCATATTATTACCCGAACCTCCAAGAATAACCATCACCCAGATTAAGAAAGTAAATCTTAGGGGTTGGTATGCAGTAGGAATAAAAATTCCATCATAGGTAACCAATAAAGCGCCGGCTACTCCAACGATCGCAGAACCTAGCACAAAAATTTGAAGATGTTGGCGCTTGATATCTTTTCCCATTGCAGATGCAGCTACTTCATTATCTCTAATCGCCCTAACTTTTCTTCCCCATGGAGAATTTAACGCAAGATTTGAAAGAACAATAAAAGCCACCAAAATTGAAATAAATAATCCTGAGTAACAAAGTTTTACAAAAACAACAGCTGACTCCCTTACGTAATCACCTAATCTTACAATTTGTTCTGATTGAGAAAGCAATTGAAGCTCTGATTTGTGAATCCAGGCAACAATATTTTGCAGCCATTCAGATTTTTGCATATCAACTTCGTAAGGAACAGGTCTGGGAAGTCCATATACATTCTTTAGGCCTCGAACAAACCAGTCTTCATTCTTGATAACATACAAAATAATTTCAGAAATACCCAAAGTGGCAATTGCAAGATAATCCGTTCTTAAGCCTAGAGTTATCTTTCCAATCAACCATGCTGCTATTGCGGCAGCAAATCCACCTACAACCCATGAGAAGGCCACAGGTAGTCCAAAACCACCTAAATAACCTGTAATTGCAGGATCAACTTTTTCAATTAAGTCTGAAGCCTCAGAGAAGTAATGTCTGGTTATTAAATAGCCAATAACAACTATAAACGCAGTTAACCATTTATTAAACCTCTCCTATTGAGTAATATTCCTGCAGCAATAGTGACTGCACCAAATATTAGCGCAATAAGCATCTTTATGCCGCCCACATCTATCGCTTCAGTCACAGGCTGCTGAGCTATGAGAACTACACTGACACCACCCAGAGCTGCAAAACCCATAATTCCAACATTAAATAATCCTGCATAGCCCCATTGAATATTAACACCTAGGGCCATAATAGCTGAAATTAAAGACATATTGATAATTCCAAGTGCTAGCGCCCAAGACTGGTTAAGCCCTACAAATAAAAGTATAAATGCCATTATTGCAAAGTAGGCAATGGCTTTATTAGCCTGCAAAATTGTATTTAAATTATTCATCAAACAATCTCCTTACCCTTAAACAATCCTGTCGGCTTTATTAGGAGAACAATAACCAAAATGACAAAGGATATTGCGTATTTATACTCTGTACCAATAAGCTGCACTAAAGAGCTAGGATGCATAGAAAGTGGAAGCAAATATATTAAAAATTTCTTGTATGCATAAGTAAGAAGTATCTCAGAAAATGCAACCAAAAAGGCACCCGCAATTGCGCCTATAGGGGAACCAATACCACCAACAATGACCGAGGCAAAAATTGGCAGAAGTAATAAGTGGTACTGCTGAGGCGCAAAACCTTTATCTAAACCGTAAAGCGTTCCAGCAATGGTTGTAAATAGCGCTACAAGTAACCAAGTTATTTGAACTACTTTATCAGGGTCAATTCCTGATAGAAGAGCTAACTCTTTGTTATCTGAATAAGCACGCATGGCTTTTCCAGTTTTCGTTTTTTGTAAAAAATAAAATAGAAAAGCTACTAGTAATATAGCAATAGTTACGGTTAAAAATTGAGATGTTTTGAGCGCAATACCTTGCTCTAGTCCAGTAAAAGCCTTAAATTCTCTAACAGAAAAAATGAATCTCTCACCATCTCCAAACCTTTGGGCAGAAGCCCCTAATATAAACCGAACAATACCTCCAGTAACAAACATAACACCTATCGAAGCAGTAATACCAACAATATTCTGCTTAGCGTTTATTCTACGATAATGCTTATAGATTAATCTGTCAATTAACAGTAAATAAATTGCCATACCTATTAAAGCCATTGGAATTGCTAATAGAGCAGTTGGGACTCCACTAATTGTCCAACCTTTACTAATCATGAAGCCACTAATTAATATAACAAGCATCGTTCCAAAAGCCATACTGTCGCCCTGGGCAAAATTGGAAAACCTTAAAATTGAGTAAACTAGAGTGACCGCCAATGCACCTAAAGCCAATTGAGAGCCATAAGATAACGCAGGCANGATTACAAAGTTAGTAAGTAAAGCAAAGGCGTTAATTATATCGATTGAGTCTGACATCTAACCTCCTAGAAACTTCTTACGAACTTCAGGATCATTTATGAGTTCTTTTCCTGTTCCTGTATGCTCATTACGACCCGAAACTAAAACAAAACCCTTATCCGCAATATTGAGAGCCTGTTGGGCATTTTGCTCAACCATAAGAACTGCCATTCCAGCATTTCTTACATCTAGTATATTAGAAAAAATCTCATCCATTACAATCGGCGATACTCCTGCTGTAGGCTCATCTAAAAGCATTACTGAAGGCTTTGTCATCATAGCTCTGCCGAAAGCAACCTGCTGCCTTTGACCCCCTGATAATTGCTCAGCAAGTTGTTTACGTTTCTCATAAAGAATAGGGAATAACTCATAAACCTCTTCAATGGTTGAACTGATATCGTCTTTTCTGATAAATCCGCCCATTTGAAGATTCTCTTCAACTGTCATTGATGGAAAAACATTTTTTGTTTGAGGTACAAATGCCAATCCTTGACTTATCCTATCCTGAGTTGAAAGCATTGAAATATCTTTTCCATCTAATGTGACTGAACCAGCAGTTGCTTCTAGCATCCCTAAAAGGACCCTCATTACCGTCGATTTTCCAGCGCCATTTGGGCCAACAATAACTGCCAATTCACCTTTTTCAACAGCAACTGAACACTCATGAAGAATTGGAACAACGCCGTAAGAAGCCACTAAATTTTTTCCTTCAAGATATGCCATTAATTAGTTGCCTCAGTTTTAATTCCTTTTCCCAGATAGGCCTCAATCACAGCGTCACTACTTTTAATTTCATCAGGGGTACCACTCTTCAAAATTTGACCTTCTGCAAGAACAACGACTGGATTACAGAGTCTTGAAATAAAGTCCATATCATGCTCGATCATGCAGAATGTATAGCCTCTTTCCTCATTAAGCTTGAGTATTGCATCTCCAATCTGCTTCAGAAGAGTTCGATTTACACCTGCTCCAACTTCATCTAGAAGAACCACTTTGGCATCAACCATCATCGTTCGAGCTAATTCTAATAACTTTTTCTGACCACCAGATAGATTTCCAGCTTGTTCATTTTTGAGGTGGCTAATACTTAGAAAATCAATGACTTCTTCTGCTTTGGTTTGAAGCGTTTTTTCTTCCTCTTGTATTTGCTTTCGCTTTAACCATGTATTCATAAGATCTTCGCCCAGCTGATTGGCTGGGACCATCATCAAGTTCTCAAGAACACTCAGCGTTGGGAACTCATGAGCAATCTGAAATGTTCTAAGTAGTCCTTTATGAAAAAGCTGGTGAGATGTAAGGTCTGTGATATCTTCACCGTCAAGAATAATTTCACCTTCGGTTGGCTGATAGAGACCAGCTATTAAGTTAAACATTGTAGTTTTACCAGCACCGTTTGGGCCAACCAATCCTGTGATTGAGCCTCTGTCAATATGCAAGTTGACTCCATCAACAGCCTTGATTCCACCAAAATGTTTCGATAAGTTTTTAACTGTAATCATTATTAGCTAGGCATTTATCGCCCATTGACTCCCTGTGGCCTTAATGAATTCTAAAAAGTGCCAAATTATCCTTGAAATTCACAGAAATTGTGGCCCTTTAAGGCAAAACCTTATTAAAAGGCTTAACCACAACACTTGAGTAAACTCCTGCTGATACATAAGGGTCAGAATCTGCCCATTCTCGCGCCTGCTGAAGATCATCAAAGTCAGCAACAATTAAAGATCCAGAAAAACCAGCTTCGCCTGGTTCTGAAACATCAATTGCTGGATGAGGGCCCGCCAAAATGAGTCGACCTTCATCTTTTAATTGATTAAGTCTTGCGACATGGTCAGGTCTTGCACCCATTCGCTTATTTAAACTATTCTCGACATCTTGAGAAATAATGGCATACAACATAGATTACTCCTAGAGATCTAAAACATCTTGCATTGAATAAAGACCTCTCGGTTTATCATTAAGCCAAATAGCAGCCCTAACAGCGCCATTTGCATAAATCATTCTAGAAGAGGCTTTGTGGGTTATTTCAACTCTTTCACCATCCATAAAAAATGCAACAGTATGCTCACCGACAACATCACCACCTCTAATAGAAGAAAAGCCAATCGTATTTAAATCTCTAGGCTCTTCAATACCCTCACGACCATAGATTGCGCAGTCTGATAAATTTCTACCTAGTGCATTTGCGACCACCTCACCCATCTTAATTGCTGTCCCTGAGGGAGAGTCAACCTTGAATCGATGGTGAGCTTCAATAATCTCTATACTCGAGTCAGGCCCAATAACTTTTGCAGATGTTTCAAGTATTTTTAGTGTTAAGTTAACTCCAACACTCATGTTAGGCGCAAAAACAATTGGTATTTCTTTGGACGCCTGATGAATTAGCTCTAGCTCATTATCACTGAAGCCAGTTGTTCCGATAACCATTGCCTTACCTGAGCTTTTACAAGTAGAAATAGCATTTAAAGATGCCTCTGGCCTTGAAAAATCAATCAGAACATCGAAATCATCTAATGCATCATCCAAACTATCTCCTTTATCAAGGCCAGCTCCAAACTCTGTTTTTGAGTTTAAATTAACTGCTTCAATAAGGGTTTGACCCATTTTTCCTTTTGATCCGTTTATGGCAATTCTAGTCATTGATAGAATCCTCTAGTAAGTTATTTTTTTTGGTCACTGAATCTATCTCCTTAAGCGTTTCAAGAAGCGTAAACATTAAGTTCATTGGCATGGAATTTTGACCATCGCTCAAAGCTGAGTCTGGATTTGGATGTGTCTCCATAAATATTCCGGAAATTCCTACAGCCACAGCAGCCCTTGCCAAAACTGGAACCATTTCTCTTTGGCCGCCGGAAGACTTACCCTGTCCTCCTGGCTGCTGGACTGAGTGGGTTGCATCAAACACGATCGGACAATCCGTCGCTCGCATACTAGAAAGACCTCTCATATCTGAGACCAAAGTATTGTAGCCAAAAGAGGTGCCACGATCACAGACCATTATTTGTTGGTTTCCGGTGGCTTTAGCTTTATCCACAACATTACTCATATCCCAGGGCGCTTGAAATTGTCCTTTTTTAATGTTTACTGGTAACCCCTGATTACAGACATTTTGAATAAAATTTGTTTGCCTGACCAGAAAGGCTGGCGTCTGAAGTACATCGACGACAGCACTCACTTCGTCCAAAGGAGAGTCTTCATGGACATCAGTCAAAACTGGAACGCCTACCTCTGATTTAACCTTTTCAAGTATCCTAAGTCCTTCTTCAACCCCTAAACCTCGAAAACTATCGGCACTAGTGCGATTAGCTTTATCAAAGGAAGATTTGTATATAAAGTTAATGTTGAGCTCGCTACACACCTTTTTAAGATAGCTCGCAGTCTCAATTGCAAGTACCTCTGACTCGATAACGCAAGGTCCAGCAATCAAAAAAAACGGATGTTCAATTCCAGCATGAAAATCTAGTAAATTCATGTACTTCACTCATTACTTAAATATATACGTAAATTATATTCGTTTAAAATAAGCATAGTTATAAATTCCTTTCAGCCATGGCACAAAAAACACCAGACATCTTAAAAAAAATAGTTTCTCGAAAGCATGAAGAAATAACAGAAGCTGTTAACCGAGTCCCTTTAGATAGAATGATTGAGTTAGCCAATAATGCTGACGAAACCCGCGGTTTTTATAACGCACTAAATAACAAAGTCACCCAAAGACAAAGTGGAATTATTGCTGAAATCAAAAAAGCTTCTCCAAGCAAAGGCGTCTTAAGAGAAGATTTTGAGCCCATTGAAATTGCCAAAAGTTATGAATCAGGGGGTGCGAGCTGCCTTTCAATATTAACAGACCGTGATTTTTTTCAAGGAGACCCCTTGTACTTGATAAGAGCTCGTGCTGCAGTTTCAATACCCGTCATTCGAAAGGATTTTATTATTGACCCGTATCAGGTATATGAATCAAGAGCCATCGGAGCGGACTGTGTTTTATTAATAGCGTCTTGCCTCGAAGATAGTGCATTAATAAACCTAAGTGAGTTGGCTTCATCTCTCGGAATGGACACTTTAGTTGAAGTTCATGACATAGATGAACTTCATCGGGCATTAAAACTAGATCTACCAATGCTTGGAATTAATAATAGAAATCTTCGTAATTTTGAAGTAAACCTGCAAACTACTATTGACTTACTATCTGAAATTGGCGATGATAAATTAGTGATTACCGAATCAGGAATCACAACAAAAAAGGATGTAGAATTAATGCATNANCATAATGTATTTGGTTTTTTGATTGGNGAGGCTTTTATGAGAGAATCTAATCCTGGNCAAAAANTTAAGGAGCTTTTTGAATGAATATTTCTGTGAATTGGGTTGAAGGACTTCTCATGGTCGGCAAATCAGACAGTGGTCATACTATAACTATGGACGGACCGCCAGAAGCTGGCGGTGAGAATCTGGGCGTAAGACCAATGGAAATGCTATTATTAGGAGTCGCTGGCTGCACTATGATTGACGTCATAACTACTCTCAAAAAAATGCGCCAAGACCTTTCTCACTGTGAAACCAAAATTAATGCAGATAGAGCAATTGACCATCCAAAAGTGTTTACTGACATTCATATTCAATTCATTGTTAAAGGTAAAGATTTAGATGCAAAGAAANTTNATAAAGCNATTACATTGTCAGCTGAAAAATACTGCTCAGCNTCNATTATGCTCGGAGAAACTGCAACAATTACTCATGACTTTGAGGTCATAGAATAAAATTATATTAAACGACTATTTCTAAAATACTCATTTAAAATAATTCCAGTATAATATGCGTTCTCCGGAGAGATGGCCGAGTGGCTGAAGGCGCTCCCCTGCTAAGGGAGTAAAGGCTTTAACTCCTTTCGAGGGTTCGAATCCCTCTCTCTCCGCCATTTTAATTGACACATCCTTTGTTACTAATACATTCTAAAGGAAAAGTCAAAGCCATGGGTACAAACTGGGGTACAAGTAGTAATTTATAAGACTAATTATTAACTTTAATAGGCAATTCACCCCTCCCTTCAATTAAATCTTCAATAATCTACTCTTTTCCTTGCGCTTTTCGATAGTAATTATTGCAACTACGGCTATGCTGATCGTTGCATTAAGGATTAGTAAGCTAAAGAACTGGTAACTTTACCACTAGCCTCTCTCATATTTATCCAGACTCTACGTCCTTAGGGGGACCCCCTTGAACTCTGCTAACTATTAATAAACCCTCCCTCACACATAAAACGAAATTTGGACTTTAGTTCAATCTGGAATATTTTATGAGCTAGAAAAAAGTATTTACATCGATAAGTTTTCAAGTTAGACTTCAACCAAATTTAAGAATTTTGTATTATGAATAAAAAAATTATAAGATCTATTAGACAAGATGAAGTTGAACAGTTTGATCATGATGGGGTTATTTTATTAAAAGAAATGTTTGACTCAGAATGGATTAGTTCTTTGAGCCAGGGACTTGATAAAAATATTGAGTTGCC
>JGI26254J51713_1001018_pt1 | contig 10523 bp, 17 predicted proteins | sample SaaInlV_120m_DNA_3_FD_51713 | JGI IMG/M metagenome (IMG submission 51713)
GGAAGGAAAGATATGAATGCAAAGGAAGTTCGGGACCTTACTGGGAAAGAGCGGTTGGAAAAGATGGATGATCTCGACCGAGAAAAATTTAATCTAAAGTTCCAATTAGCGACTGGGAAAATAGAGGCCCCCGGACGGCTTAAGTCGATTCGAAGGGATATTGCTAGATTAAAGACTATCATTAGAGTCCGACTTGGTTGGACCTGCTAAGGAGAGCGTTGACAAAGCATAACAGTATGCCAAGTGCATAAGGCATTTTGGTGAATTAAGGAGTTTTATGGGTGATCAGGCGAATAAGAAGACTATGACGGGAGTTGTGGTCAGTAGTAAAATGGATAAAACAGTGGTTGTNAAGGTGGAGCGTAAGTTTGCTCACCCTGTTTTTAAAAAGGTGGTTAAGACAACTAAAAAGTATAAGGTGCATGATGAAAAAAATGAATGCGTGGAGGGAGATTTTATACGCATCCAAGAGAGTCGACCGCTTAGTAAGGAAAAGCGTTGGCGTTTGCTAGGTGTTGTTGTTAAACAGAAGTCATTGGTAATTGAAAAGGCTNAGTAGAAATGATCCAGTTGAGAACAGTATTAGATGTTGCTGATAATTCGGGCGCTAAAAAAGTCCAGTGTATAAAAGTGCTGGGTGGTTCGAGAAGAAGATATGCCCGTATTGGGGACGTTATTGTGGTTGCTGTTAGAGAAACTGATCCTCGAAGTACCGTGAAGAAAGGGGAGGTCAAAAAGGCTGTGGTTGTACGAACAAGAAAAGAGATTCGCCGCCCTAATGGTACTTATATTAAGTTTGATGTGAACTCAGCTGTTCTGATAAATGATAACCGGGAGCCGTTAGGGACTCGTATTTTTGGTCCGGTAGCCCGGGAGTTACGTGCCAAGAAGTTTATGAGNATTCTTTCCCTTGCCCCAGAGGTTTTGTGATGTTGCCTGTGTCAAAGAAAAATACTTTAAAAAAAGACGATATCGTTCAGGTTGTTACTGGTAAGGAGAAGGGGAAGAAGGGTAAGGTGCTGGCTTTTTTTTCAGAATCCGAAACGGTGACAATTGAGAAACTCAATATGCTTAAGAGGCATATGAAGTCGGATGGTAAATCGCGACAGGCGGGTATTGTGGAAAAAGAAGGTCCTATTCACGTGTCAAACGTCCTTATTGTTTGCGATAAGTGTGGAAAGGGTGTTCGCGTAAAACGAAAAAAACTAGAAGATGGTAAGCGCGTGCGTGTTTGTAGGAAATGCGAAGAGGTTATCGACAGGACTTAATATGGCTAACTTTAAACAGTTGTACAACGAAAAAATCAAAAGTCAAATCCAGAAGGAACTTGGGTTTAAGAATGTAATGCAGGTTCCACGCCTGGATAAGGTTGTTCTCAATGTGGGGTTGGGTGAGGCATTGCAGAATGGAAAATTAATTGAATCTAGTGTTGAGCAATTGAAGATGATTTCAGGGCAGATGCCAGTTGTGACAAAAGCTAAAAAATCAATTGCGAATTTTAAATTGCGTGAGGGTGTGCCGATTGGGGTGATGGTTACGTTGCGAGGCAATCGAATGTACCAATTTTTTGAGCGNTTGGTCAGTTTTGCTCTCCCGCGAGAACGGGACTTTAAGGGATTGCCAAAAAAATCATTTGATGGTCGAGGAAACTATACCATTGGCTTGAAGGAGCAGTTGATTTTTCCTGAGATCGACTATGATAAGGTCGAGAAGATTCAGGGGATGAACATTACTATATGTACAACTGCGCGAACAGATGAAGAGGGTAGGTGTCTGCTTACACATATGGGACTGCCATTGCGTAAGTAACTTATTTACAAAGGGAGGCTCTTAATGGGCTTCTAAGTGGGAAGGAATTATGGCGAAAAAATCGCTAATTGCTAAGGCGCAAAGAAAGCAAAAGTTTCAAGTTAGGGAGTACAGTCGATGTGGATTGTGCGGTCGTCCGCGGGCTTTTTTGCGGAAGTTTGGCATGTGTCGAATATGTTTTCGGGATAAAGCTTTACTGGGTGAAATTCCGGGAGTTACTAAGTCCAGCTGGTAGACAGTTGGTTTAAGATTAGGAGTTTAGTTTTGTTATGATGACAGATCCTATAGCTGATTTATTTACGCGTGTTCGAAATGGCCTCATGGTTCAGCATGGTGCGGTCGAAATGCCAAATTCTAAGATGAAGGCACGAATCGCGGAAGTTTTAAAAGAAGAAGGTTTTATAAAAAATTTTCGTGTTCGTGAAGATGACAGGCAGGGGGTTTTGAAGTTGTATTTGAAGTACCATAATGGCGATGCTGCTATTAGGGGTATTAAGAGGGTAAGTAAGCCAGGTCGAAGAACTTATGTGTCGTCAAGGGATATTCCTAGGGTTCTTAATGGGCTTGGGATTGCAATTATAACCACTTCCTCTGGTGTTATGACAGACCAGCTCTGTCGAGAAAAAGGTGTTGGGGGTGAGGTTCTTGGTTATGTTTGGTAACTGTGAAAGAGAATTATGTCAAGAATAGGTAAAAAGCCAATTTTGATTTCCGCGGGAGTCGAGTGCAAGTTAGATGGAACGACTTTGAGGGTAAAGGGTCCCAAGGGGCAACTTCAAGGGAAATTTCACCAGAATATGACGATCGCGATTGATAACGACTTGATAACCGTGACGCGTCCTACTGACGGTCGGGTCGATCGCTCCCTGCATGGATTGACGAGGACCCTGATCAACAACATGGTGATTGGGGTGAGCGAAGGATTTTCTAAAACCCTAAATATTGTGGGTGTGGGTTACAAAGTAGACCTGAAGGGGAAGGCTTTGAATTTAAATCTTGGTTTTTCGCATCCAGTTAACTACCCTCCACCAGAAGGTATAGAGTTCGATGTCGATAGTAAAAAAAACGTGATTGTTGTTAAGGGAGTTAATAAGCAGATGGTAGGGCAGGTTGCGGCAGAAATTAGAATGCTAAGGCCCCAGAACCATACAAGGGTAAAGGGGTTATGTATGCAAACGAAAAAATCCGCAGGAAAGCAGGTAAGACTGCGGCTAGCAAAGGATAAGTTTAGATAAGGATGAAAACTTCAACTAGAGAACGACTTAGAGTAAATCGTAAGAGACGTGTAAAAAAGCATGTTCAAAGGAACAAGGAAAAACTTCGTCTTACAGTATTTCGAAGCGCTAAGCATGTTTACGCGCAGATTGTCGATGATAAAGCGGGAAAAACTTTAGTGGCTGAGTCCACTATGTCGCCAGCATTTCGCGAGCAGATGAAAAGTGGCGGAAATTCTAAGGCGGCCGCTTTAGTTGGAAATATGATTGGTGAAAAAGCGGTTCAGCAGGGAATTAAGGAAGTTTATTATGATCGGAATGGTTTTACTTATGCTGGTCGTATTAAGGCGCTAGCTGATGGAGTTAGGGAAAAGGGCGTTAAGTTTTAAATTAACTGTAGGGTTCTGGATTTGATTGTAAAGTTCAACCCAGCGGCATCGTGGAGGCTAGGAGTTCATTGCGAGAGCAAAGGGAAGTTAAGCAAGATTTTGTTGACAAGGTAGTTAAGATTCGCCGTGTGGCAAAAGTTGTAAAAGGCGGCCGAAGGTTCAGCTTTAGTGCCCTTGTTGTAGTCGGCAATAAAGAAGGTTCTATCGGTTGGGGTTTAGGTAAGGCGAACGAAGTGCCAGAAGCAATTCGTAAAGGTGTCGAAAGAGCTAAACGGGACATGGTGCAGGTTTCTCTTGATGGTAGTACTATTCCGCATGAAGTAATAGGGGCTTATGGAGCAGGTCGCGTTCTCATGCGTCCCGCATCTAAAGGGACCGGGTTAATCGCGGGAGGTGCTGTGCGTGCCGTATTGGAAGCGGTAGGAATTAGGGATATTTTGACGAAGAGTTTGCGGACAAATAACCCCCATAACGTGGTTAAGGCTACAATCCAGGGATTGGTCAGTCTAAGGGGTGTGAAGTACTATGCGGAAGTAAGAGGGCAAAAAATAAAAACGAGTACATCCTGAGTAGAATAAAAAATCATGAAATTATCGGAATTAAAGGCGGTTCCTGGTAGCCGCAAAGATAGAAAACGAGTTGGCCGGGGTATTGGTTCTGGGACTGGAAAAACTTCAGGTCGGGGGCACAAAGGTCAGAAATCCAGATCCGGTGGTAATCCTCATCCCTGGTTTGAAGGTGGGCAGATGCCTTTGTATAGAAGGCTGCCGAAGAGAGGTTTTACTAATATTTTTAAAAAAGAGTACGAGATTGTTAATTTGGCTCAATTAGCAGGTTTAGAGACCAAAGATCCGATTACCCCTGAATTTTTGAGGGACAAGGGAGTAATTCGTAGAGTCAATCTTGTGAAGATTTTAGGTAATGGTGAATTATCCGAAGCGGTTACAGTACATGCGCAGAAATTTAGTCGGTCAGCGGTAGAAAAGATCGAAAAGTCTGGCGGAAAGGTAGTAATTTTATAATGAGTGGTGCTGCTGCATTTGGAAATGTTTTTAGGATTCCCGAGCTCAAAAGGAAAGTTTTTTTTACCTTGGGGATATTGGTGGTGTATCGAATAGGTGCTCATATTCCTATACCAGGAATTAATTCAGTTGCGCTAGCTGAAATTATGGCTCGCATGACAGGCACCATCATGGGGTTTTTCGATATGTTCTCGGGGGGCGCGCTCAGTAGGTTGACAATTTTTGCCCTGGGGATCATGCCGTATATCAGTGCTTCAATCATTCTCCAATTGATGACAATGGTTTCTCCTTATTTGGCGAGGCTTAAAAAAGAAGGGGAGCAAGGACAAAAAAAAATCACGCAGTACACGCGTTATGGAACGATTGTTTTGAGTATGATTCAAAGTTCAGGTATTGCTGTGGGATTAGAGGCAATGAAAAGCCCGTCAGGAGGTTCGATTGTTCCTATGCCGGGTTGGTCATTTCGGGTGATGACTGTTTTGACTTTGACCGCTGGAACCGCATTTCTTATGTGGCTCGGTGAGCAGATTACTGAACGGGGTATTGGTAATGGGATTTCGTTGATTATTTTTTCTGGTATCGTGGCGGGGACACCAGCTGCAATTTTTCAGTCTATGGATTTAATGGGAACAGGAGAATTATCTGTATTGCTAATGTTATTCTTGTTGGTTTTTATGGCTGCTGTAATTGGTATGATTGTGTTTACTGAAGGTGGTCAAAGGCGGATCTCTATTCAGTACGCCAAACGTGTGGTAGGGCGAAAAATGTATGGGGGGCAAAGTACTCACTTGCCACTTAAAGTAAATACTTCGGGTGTTATACCGCCTATATTTGCGTCTTCTATCATCATGTTTCCGGCGACTATAGCCCAATTCACTACCCACCCATGGATGCAAAATGTTTCAGCGATGCTGACACCGGGTACGATTGTTTATAGTTTGATCTTTATTGGGGCTATCTTTTTCTTCTGTTATTTTTATACGGCAGTTATTTTTAACCCGGTTGATGTTGCAGACAATATGAAGAAGCATGGAGGTTTTGTTCCGGGAATACGGCCAGGCGCAAAGACCTCGGAGTATATTGACGAAATTTTATCGAAGATTACTTTTTATGGTGCGATATATCTGTCATTGGTCTGCATTTTGCCAGATTATTTAATAAAATATATCAATATCCCATTTTACTTTGGTGGAACCAGTCTCTTAATTGTCGTAGGTGTATCGTTGGATACAATGCAGCAGTTAGAATCGCACATGGTGATGAGAAACTATGACGGGTTTATGAAAAAAGGCCGGATCAAAGGTCGACGGGGTTGATTTGTGAGACTTATCCTACTCGGTCCGCCGGGTGCGGGCAAAGGGACCCAAGCTAAAATGTTGGATGAAAAATTTAGGAGACCGCAAGTTTCTACGGGAAATATTCTGAGAAAATCGATTCAGAATGGTACCGAGATTGGTAACCGAGCAAAAATATTTATGGATGCGGGAAAACTGGTTCCAGATGATGTTGTTATCGGATTGATCAAAGAGCGAATTGTAGAGGAAGATTGTCGGGCAGGGTTCATTCTTGACGGTTTTCCTAGAACCATAGTGCANGCTGAAAGGCTAACAGAGACTTTGGATGAGATGGATTTGTCGATAGATGCNGTGGTGGACATTGAGGTTGAAGGCGAAGAGTTGNTAGGCCGGCTTACGGGGCGGAGTACTTGTATTGACTGTGGGGCNATGTTTCATGAAATNTCACGTCCTCCCTTAAAGGCGAGTGTCTGTGATAGTTGTGAAGGAGANCTCTGTCAACGCGAAGATGATAAGGAGGACACTATCAAGAAACGGTTAGAGGTTTACGAANAAGAAACCGCTCCCCTCAAGGAGTATTATAGNAAACAAGGTAACTTGAAAACAGTTCAGGGTTCTGGAAGCGTAGAGGATATTTTTTCCAGAGTTTGCGCTGTGGTGTCCTANTATGTCGAAGGAAGAATCGATAGAAGTCGAAGGAACGGTGCTAGAACCCTTACCAAATGCNATGTTTAGGGTAGAGCTTGATAATGGGCATAAAATTTTAGCCCATGTTTCGGGGAAAATGAGAATGCATTTTATTAGAATACTTGTGGGCGACAAGGTCAAAGTTCAACTTTCACCATATGATTTGACCCGAGGGCGCATCACTTATAGACATAAGTAGAAAGAAATTATGAAAGTAAGGTCATCAGTAAAGCCGATTTGTAAAAAGTGTAAGGTTATTCGTCGACAGGGAGTCGTTCGTGTAATTTGTGAGAATCCCAAGCATAAACAAAGACAGGGATAGGTTTTCCCCTGTAGTTTTCAAAAGGAGAAATTGTGGGACGTATTTCGGGTGTAGATATTCCTAAAGATAAAAGAGCTGTTATTGCCCTTACGTATGTTTATGGAATCGGAAAGCCTGCCTCTATTAAGATTCTGGGACAAGCTAAGATCGATGAAAATACTCGCATAAAAGATCTTACTGAGGACGAAGTTTCTCGTATCAGAGCGGTCATCGAAAAAGAATATGAGGTAGAAGGNGATCTTCGCCGTTCGATTAATATGAATGTGAAGCGGTTGATGGATATAGGNGCATATCGTGGTATNCGGCATCGTAAAGGGCTTCCGGTGCGTGGTCAGCGAACGCATACCAATGCCAGGGGTCGGAAGGGGCCAAAAAAAACAGTGGGCGCTCGAACTAAAAAATAAATAGAGGAAAATTATTTATGGCGGTGGAAAAGGATAAAAAAAGTGTAAAAAAAAGAAGCAAAAATGCTCCGGAACTTGGGGTTGCTCATATTCAGGCAACATTCAATAATACAATTGTGTCGATCACCGACCTGTCCGGTAATGTTATTTCTTGGTCTAGTGCGGGAGCTCAAGGATTTAAAGGCTCTAGAAAAAGCACCCCTTTTGCTGCCCAGGTTGCTGCAGAAAAGGCGGGAATTAAGGCACGGGATATGGGGATGAAAAAACTCGAGGTTTGCATTAGGGGACCAGGGCCCGGTCGTGAATCAGCCATTCGTTCACTGTCTAATATAGGGATGGAGGTTACGGTCATTAGGGACAAGACCCCAATGCCTCATAACGGTTGCCGGCCACGAAAGCGGAGGCGAGTTTAATGTCAATCCTTAATATGGGGGATCAATAAGTTGGCAAGATACACAGGTTCTGTTTGTCGTTTATGTCGTCGCGAGGGCATGAAATTATATTTAAAAGGATATAGATGTGAGACCGCGAAGTGTGCTATCGAGAAGCGGGCGTACCCTCCTGGTCAGCACGGTCAAGGGCGCAAAAAGTTTTCTGAATATGGTCTTCAGTTGCGAGAAAAGCAAAAAGTTAAAAGAATTTATGGGGTGCTGGAAAAGCCTTTCCGCGCCTACTTCGCTCGTGCTGAGAGGAAAAAGGGGGTTGCGGGCGAGAACCTTCTACAAACCCTTGAATTACGTTTCGATAATATAATTTATAGAATGGGTTTGGCTCCATCAAGAAATGCTGCTCGACAATTGGTTCGCCATAACCACTTTACTGTTAATGGAAGAAAAGTTAACATTCCTTCTTACATTTTAAGTAAAGGTGATGAGGTAGCACCTGCTCAGAAAAAAATTGAGAAATTTCCTATCAAGACCGCGTTGCAAAATATAAAAGATAAGAATCAACCTCATTGGCTGGTGTTTGATGTGGAGACGAAGAAAGGAATTGTTCAGGATTTGCCTACAAGAGAAGATATTACAATTCCAATTGAGGAACAATTAATAGTTGAGCTTTTTTCTCGATAGCTCTTATTGAGAACTTAAAATTCATAAAACATAGATTTGGTGCTAATCCACCAGAAAAATTGGAGGAAATATGTTCAACGCGCAAGGAATCGTTAAACCCAAACGCTTAGAATTTGAAAAAGGAGTAAAAAACGAAAACTATGGAAAGTTTTCAGTAGGTCCTTTTGAAAGAGGTTATGGAGTTACTACTGGTAACTCACTTAGAAGGATGCTCCTTTCCTCTATAGAGGGAGCTGCCATTGTTGCTGTACAAATTGAAGGGGTTTTCCATGAGTTTTCGTCAATTCCTGGAGTTCTTGAAGATGTTACAGAAATTATCCTCAACCTCAAACAGGTAAATTTAACTTTAGCTGAAGACGTTGATGAAAAAAGAATATATCTTAAGAAAGATAGACAAGGCAAGCTAAGTGCTAATGACATCGTTGCCGACTCGCAGGTCACCATTCTAAACCCTGACCATCTGATTGCAACGCTGGATAAAAATAGTAGCCTGAACATTGAAATGATCGTACGTAAAGGTAGAGGCTATGTCCCTGCAGAAAAACAAGAATTGGAAGGGGAGTCTGTGCAAATGATAGCAGTCGATTCAGTTTTTTCTCCAATTGAAAAAGTTTCTTATAACATTGAGAGCACACGAGTAGGTCAATCTACTGATTATGATTTGTTAGTCATGGAAATATGGACAAATGGAGGCATTACTCCGGAAGACGCTGTAGCTCATAGCGCTAAAATTGCTAAAGATCATATGCAGGTGTTTATTAACTTTGATGAGGAGCCCGAGCCAGAGAAGCCAGTAGCTAACCAAGAAAAACAGAAAATGTGGATTAATTTAGCCAAGAGTGTAGAAGAGCTAGAGCTCTCAGTGCGTTCATATAATTGTTTAAAAAATGCCAATATTGAAACTATTGCTGAGTTAGTTCAAAAAACAGACTCGGAAATGCTGAGAACAAGAAACTTTGGCCGTAAGTCTCTTAATGAGATTAAAGAAATCCTAGATGGTATGGAGTTGCATTTAGGAGTAAAGCTTGACGAAGAAGACCTGAAACATATCACGCAGGTCAAAAAGAAAAAAGAAGTAGAGGTTGAAGCTAATATCGACTTATGATTTCTTATTTTAAGAGAATCCTAACTAAGGACACCCCACGATAATGCGGCATTTAAAAACGGGTAGAAAATTTGGGCGCACATCAGCACACCGAAAAGCACTATTTAGGAATATGGTGACTGCTCTAATTGGTAGAGAACGGATTCGTACCACTTTAGCTAAAGCCAAGGAGTTGCGTGGGAAAGTAGAAAAAACCATTACACTTGGGAAAAAAGGGACACTACATGCCCGTCGCCATGCTTTAAAGCTGGTTGCCGATAAAGATTCATTGAAAAAAATATTTGGCCCTCTCGCTGAGAGGTATGCAAACCGCCCAGGTGGGTATACTCGGGTTATTAAGTTGGGTCACCGGCTGGGGGACGATGCTCCTATGGCATTTATTGAGTTGGTAGACCGGGAGGGTGGATCGCCTGTAAAACAGCCGGACAAGGGGAAGAAAAAGGTGGGGGTGACTGCTAAAAAGGCAGCAGTCGAGGAAAAAGAAAAAAAACCAAAAAAAGATGCCAAGGAATCTATAGCTAAAACAACAGGTAAAAAATCTGATGGGGAGAAAAAGAAGGTAGCACAGACTAAGAAAAAAATGGTGGATAAAAAAGAAAAGAGCGTTAAAAAAGATAAAAAACCTGACGAGGATTCTACGACAAAAAAATCATAGAGAAAGATTTATAAGCCGGCGAAAGAACGTTTAAGAAAGCAAAAGATAATCCACATAAAACTCCTCACACGCAGTTTGGACGCACGCCAGTAGGTCTTAGCTTAAACCGAAAGTTAGTGTTCTCTTTAATGTGCTCAAGAAGGTCATCATAGCTTTTGAAGTGATCGCTAAATCCATAGTCATCGCCTGTGTATTCACAGTTTTCTACGCTATGTTCTTTGCAGAGGTATGGCCTGTCTTCATAAATTCCACACTTGTTATCTGAAGTTAAGAAATTGCACCGAGTATGGATCATAATATACCATTGCTTTCGGTAAACATAGATTGATACTTTTTCGTGAGCAAGTTTCCACAATAGACTTTCGTAGTCCTTGCGATTTTCGGGTTCATCTATTCCAAAAGCAAAATAATTACAGCAGAATGCAGGAAGGCATTTTTCGCATTGGTGAGTGTCATCCCGGGCATTGTTGTTGTTTGCCATAAATATTTAATTAACTTACTGCTAAAAAGTTATTGCTACTTCTAGAGCCTTACTAGGTAGCAGGTTTGCA
>JGI26254J51713_1001026_pt1 | contig 10497 bp, 7 predicted proteins | sample SaaInlV_120m_DNA_3_FD_51713 | JGI IMG/M metagenome (IMG submission 51713)
CATAATAAAACCGAAAACCACAGGAAGAATAAACAAAGGGTCTGGAACAGAAAGATCTGTAACCCACAAACCAAAGTCCGCATATCTTAACTCTACCATTTCTCTCAAAGCAAAAAAGAACCCAATAAAAAACGGCATCTGTGCGATCATTGGAAGACACCCGCCAAGAGGATTGGCGCCCTCTTTTTTGTATAAAGTCATCATTTCCTGACTAAGTTTTTGCTTGTCATTTGCATATCTGTCTTGCAACTCCTTCATTTTTGGCATCACCTTTCTCATGTTAGCCATAGAAACAAAACCTTTGGCCGTTACAGGAAACAGAAGAAGCTTAAGCAACAATGTAAATACAATTATAGAAACACCCCAATTTCCAACATAATTATTAATCCAATCTAAAGCCCTCACCATTGGTTGAGAGATAAACCAAAACCACCCCATATCAATTGAGAGCTCAAGGTTTGGGGCTCTTTGTTCCAAATCTTTCCTTATCTTGGGACCAATAAAAACCCTATGAGAGTGAGAGTAGACAAGGTTTTGCACATCACCTTTTTCAACCGTATAACCCATACTATAAATACCAGCATCGCCGGGTTGAACCGTATAACCCATACTATAAATACCAGCATCGCCGGGTTGCGCAAAGTAATTGTAAACAAAATCATTTGAACCAATTACAGCAGCAAAGAAATATTTCTGTATAAAAGAAACCCAGCCACCCCTTGATAAAAAGGACATTTTTTCATCCAGACCGCTTAGTCTTTGTGTTTCGTAGGGGTCATCAGAGGTACTAAAAGCTACAGCCTGATATGAGCTGTTATTCATCATACCGCCTTGAGTTATTTCTGTTTTTAAGTCTAAAGACCTGCCCTCTGTTCTATAAAGTGAGGCAAAGGCCTTTCCAGAGCTCCCATTTTCTGCAGTGTCTTTGATTTGTATTTCGTATGTATCAGGCAGAAAACTAAACTCTTTTTTAACACCAAGGCTTTCATCATAAAGAGTTATAGACCCTTGTCCGTAACTCAAAAGTTTGTAGTTTGTTGGTTCGCTGGTAAAGCCAGACTTGAAGTAGTATTTAAAAAAACCATTTTCATCCGAACCAAAAACCCTTACACCAAGGGAGCCAGGAATGTTTTCAACACCATATTGTTTTAGTCTTGCTTCCACAATTGCACCAGAATTTACAGCAATTTTTAGCTTTAAAAGATCATTTTCTAAATAGACATAACTACCATCCGCAGTTACAACATCAATAAAACTTTCAGATTTAGCAACCTCTAAATGTTTAGCCTGGGCATCTGCCTTGCTTTCAGCATTCCATTGATAAAAAAGGGACGCTGATAAAACAACAATAACAGCAAGATAAATTCTTCTTATATTCATTTTTTAATATCCATTAACAGGTTTGATGATTCTACAGCTTTAACGATTTCAACAGAAGGGGTTGCCTCGCTAATATCAAAATACCCTTTATAAACAATAACAACAAAACACCCATCTGAAGTAAATAAGTTATTTTTTCTAAAGGTTTCTTTTATTTGTCTTTTGATCTTATTGCGATCTACGGCGAGCTTAAAGTTTTTTTTTGATATGGAGACTCTTAGTCTATCAACATCGCCTTTTAAGAAGAATATTCTAAATCGCTTAGATGAATAGAAGTGTCTTGGAAGCTTTGAATAAGCCAAGTTTTAGGCACTTAATACCTTGCGACCCTTTTTACGTCTCGCAGACAAAATAGCTCTACCAGCCTTTGTTGCCATTCTCGCTCTGAAGCCATGAGTTCTGCTTCTTTTTAATGTACTAGGTTGAAATGTTCTTTTCATAATTCACCATCTAAAAATTAGTGGCGCATTATAGCCCAATAATTAGGAGTTTTCACAAATTAATATAAAAACATAAACTTATTTTATATAAACAAGTTATCCACAGAAAATTCATGAAGTTATCCTGTAGATATCTTGTGGATTTTTTTATAGACTAGACGTTCATAAAAAGAGGAGAAGAGATTGGAATTTTGGAATAAGTGCTCAGAAAGACTCGAAAATAAGCTTTCACAAGACGATTTTAACACCTGGATCAGACCATTAAAAGCAAATTTAAATGAGAATATTTTAGAGTTAGTGGCGCCAAATGATTTTATTTTAAATTATGTTGAAACAAACCTTGTTGACGAAATTACCAACATGGTTAAGTCTCAGTCAAAGAAAAATATCAACCTTGTGTTCAAGACACACACTAAAGAAACATTTGTCGACAAATATAAAAACAAAGCAGAGGATACAAAGCTTGTTCCATCTTATGTTTTCGAGACATTTGTCGAAGGTAAGTCTAATCATCTCGCATTAGCTGCATCTAAACAAGTCGCATCAAACCCAAAAGGAGACTACAACCCTTTGTTTATATATGGTGGTGTTGGTTTGGGAAAAACCCATCTTATGCATGCTGTNGGAAATGAAATACTCAAAAACGAACCAGGAAAAAGNATTGTTTATGTTCATTCTGAAAAATTTGTTTCAGACATGGTAAAAGCTCTTCAGCTTGGCGCTATGAATGAATTTAAGTCTTTTTATAGAAATGCCGATGCTTTACTTATCGACGATATTCAATTTTTTGCAGGAAAAGAGCAGTCACAAGAAGAGTTTTTCCACACATTTAACGCATTATTAGACAGAAACAATCAAATGATTCTTACTTGTGATAAATACCCTAAAGAGATTGATGGTTTGGAAGAAAGGCTAAAATCTAGGCTTGGATGGGGATTGCCNGTGGTTATAGACCCGCCAGAATTAGAAACAAGAGCCGCAGTTTTAATGCAGAAAGCCTCTTCAATGGGTGTAGAGATGCCTAATGATTGTGCTTTTTACATTGCACAAAGAATAAGATCTAACATCAGAGAGTTAGAGGGTGCTCTTAAAAGGGTTATAGCTAACGCAAGGTTTACCAATCAACCAATTGACTTAGCCCTGGTTAAAGATGCTTTAAAAGATTTGTTTGTTATATCTGCAAAAATGGTAAGTATAGAAAATATTCAAAAAACTGTGGCAGAATACTACAACATAAAACTATCTGATCTATTGTCCAAAAGAAGAAGTAGGTCCATAACAAGACCTAGACAACTTGCAATGGCTTTAACCAAAGAGCTTACAAATCACAGCCTTCCAGAAATTGGAGAGGCTTTTAATGGCAGGGATCACACAACAGTTCTCCACGCATGTAAAAAAATTGCGGAGCTTAGAAAAGAAAACCCCTCTCAAGAAGAGGATTACAGGAACCTTAACAGAGCACTTACAAACTAATTATGGATTTTTATATAACCAAAGAAGAGGTGGTAAAGTCGCTTAATTCAACACTTGGCGTTGTTGAAAAAAGACAAACATTACCTATACTTGCTAATGTTTTATTTGAGGTTGATGAGTCATCCCTTCGACTTACTGCAACAGATTTAGAATCAGAAATTTCTACAATTTCTACAATTTCTAATTTTAAAAGCGGTGGAAAAACAACAGCTCCAGCAAAAAAACTTAGCGAACTATGTAGGCTTTTTAGTGATGGTTCTGAAATACATTTTTTTCTTGATGGTGACAACCTNAGAATTGAAACCAATTCAGGAAAATATAATCTATCAACATTGCCAAGTGAAGATTTTCCTGTTTTTGAAAAAGAGGAGGCTGGTGACTCTATAAATATTACACCCAGCAATCTTAAATCNCTTATAGGNAAAACGTCATTTGCAATGGGNAATCAAGACTGGAGGCATTACTTAAATGGTCTTTATTTATTTGTTGAAGATACAGTTATAACAAGTGTAGCCACAGATGCTCACAGGCTTGCTATGGCTACATTGCCTTTAAATGAAGGTGTTCAGGAGCAGATAACAGGAATTGTCCCTAGAAAATCAATAAATGAGATAGGCAAGCTTGTTGGAGACAGCTCAGAAAATGTTGTTTTAAAATTAGGCCCCAGCTCTATCATTGTAGATATATCAGGAACAACATTTGCAAGTAAACTGATTGAAGGAAAGTTTCCTGATTATGAGCAAGTAATTCCATCAGGAGATAGCTCAACTCTTTCAATAAATAGAAAGCTGTTCTCAGAAAGCTTAAGCAGAGTTAGTGTGCTTTCAAGTGAGAAATTTAGAGGCNTTAGAATAATTACATCTGATAACTCAATCAATATATCAGCAAACAACCCTGAAAAAGAACAAGCAGAAGAGTCTATAGAGTGCTCTTATAGTGGAGAAGCAACAGACATAGCCTTCAATGTTAATTATATTCAAGAGATTCTCTCATCAATTGATGACGATAGTGTGGAGATCCATTTTTTTGGCTCAAATAAAAGCTGTCTAATAACCAGCCCAGGGTCTGAAAGTTTTAAATATGTTGTAATGCCACTTCTCATATAATTACAAAGAAACTGTTTATTCTAAAAAATATACGTAAATGATTAACGATCTAACACTTAATAACTTTAGGTGCTTTTCTTCTTTAAAAATTAAACTATCACCTGGAATTAATTTTTTCTATGGAAAAAATGGCTCAGGAAAAACATCAATTCTTGAAGCAATCAACTTATGCTCTAGTGCCAAGTCTTTTAAAAGCGGCAACCTACAATCCCTAATATCTATAGGAGAGGAGGCCTTTAATATTAAAGGTTTTGATAATACATCAGGCTATTCTTTAACAATTACTAAAGAAAAAACGAAACCTATATCTATACAACTAAACAACACAAAAACAACAACAAGCAAGCTTATTAGGGAATTTCCATCCACCTCTATTCATAACAATACTTTTTCATTTGCGGATGCTCCGCCAGACTTCAGAAGAAAGCTTTTAGATAAATCTCTATTTATAGCTGATAAACAATTTTCTGAAACATGGTTTGCTTATTACAGGTGCCTTAAACAAAGAAACGCTTTATTAAAAAGCGGCTCGATCNCAAACATTGNCCCATGGGACAAAAAGCTAGCCTCACTTGGAAATGAACTTACAAACCTTAGAGGTGCTTTTTTCGATGCAACCCTAATAGAGCTAAAAGATCTGATCAAAAACCTAGATAAATCAAGCTCAACTAAATATTTAGAACAAATCAATGTAATTTTTTTCTGTGGATGGGATAAAGAAGAAGACCTATACAATCTCTTAAAAAACAAAAGGGATATTGACCTTAGAAGAAAATCTACAACAGCTGGACCACACAAGTCTGATATTAAATTTTTAATAGAAGATATTGAAGCCAAACAGATTCTCTCAAGAGGAGAGCAAAAACTTTTTTCTATTCTATGGTGTTGCGCTCAGCATGAGGTGCTTAGAAAGGTATATAACATCAATGCAGTTTTGATAATAGATGACATTAAATCAGAACTAGATGACAATACTTTTAAGGTCTTTATAAACCTTCTAGACTTTCTTAATAATCAAATTATTTTTTCCTGTATAGATGATCATTTTAGTAGTAAAATAGAGTCAGATTTTAGAGACTTTAAAAAGTTCCACGTGGAACAATTAAAATAAAAAATATGCCAAAAAAACCAGCAGAAACAACCTACGATTCATCAAATATTCAAGTTTTAAAGGGTTTAGAGGCAGTCAAAAAAAGACCTGGCATGTATATAGGAGATACTGATGATGGTTCTGGGCTTCATCATATGGTCTTTGAAGTTTTAGATAACTGTATTGATGAAGCAATGGCTGGCCATTGCTCTGATATTAATGTAATTATCAACAAGGATGAGTCAGTAACAATAAAAGATAACGGTAGAGGTGTTCCTGTAGATGTTCATAAGGACGAGGGTATCTCAGCCGCTGAATTAATCTTAACAACCCTTCACTCAGGTGGTAAATTTGATGATAACAGCTACAAGGTTTCAGGCGGCCTGCATGGCGTAGGTGTTTCTGTTGTAAATGCTCTATCAGACAGATTAATCTTAAGGGTTTGCAGAGATGGGGGCGAGTATTTTCAAGAGTATAAACACGGTGTACCGTTGGCGAAACTTAAGAAGCTAGGAGCATCCGATCAAACAGGAACAGAAATAACATTTTATCCATCAAGCACGACATTTTCATCTGTAATATTTGAGATAGATAAAATCTATAAAAGAATACAAGAATTATCGTTCTTAAATGCTGGAGTTTCAATAAACGTAACTGACGAAAGAACAGGCAAGTCAAAGAAATTTAAAAATAGTGGCGGACTTTCCAGTTATGTAACTTACTTAAAAGGAACAAAAAAACATGTTACAGAAATTTTTGAATGCTCAGCAACCGAAAATGATGTTGGTGTTGAAATAGCCCTTCAGTGGACTGATTCATATACTGAAAACGTTTTATGTTATACAAATAACATTCCTCAAAAAGATGGTGGAACCCATTTAGCTGGGTTTAGAGGAAGCCTAACAAGAGTTTTAAAGGCTTTTATAAAAAAAGAGAATGCCAAAAAAACACCAACTGACCTTTTAGGTGAAGATGTAAGAGAGGGAATAGTGGCAATAATCTCAGTAAAAGTGCCTGACCCTAAATTTTCATCACAAACAAAAGAAAAATTAGTCTCATCAGAAGTCGAGAGTGTTGTTAGTTCGGTTTTTAGTACTCATTTTAATGATTATCTTCTAGAGAACCCAAAAGATGCAGCAGGCATATATGCAAAGGTTGCAGAGGCTGCGTTAGCTAGAGAAGCTGCACGAAAGGCAAGAGAGATGACAAGAAGGAAGGGGGTTCTAGAGATAGCCGGGCTGCCTGGTAAGCTAGCAGACTGCCAAGAAAAAGACCCAGCTCTTTCAGAAATTTATATAGTTGAGGGAGATTCAGCTGGAGGCTCAGCCAAACAAGGAAGAAATAGAAAAAATCAAGCCATCCTCCCTTTAAAAGGAAAAATTATAAATGTAGAGAAGGCAAGAATAGATAAGGTGCTTGGCTCACAAGAAGTTGGTACGTTAATTAAAGCTTTAGGGTGCGGCATAGGCAAAGATGACTTTGATATTGAAAAGCTTAGATATCATAGAATTATTATTATGACCGATGCCGATGTTGATGGCTCACACATCAGAACATTGCTTCTAACGTTTTTCTATAGACAAATGTTTGAGATTGTTGATAGGGGGCATATTTACATAGCACTTCCTCCGTTATACAAAATTACTAAAGGAAAAGAGTTTGTCTATGCTTCAGACGAAGACCAAAAAGAAGAGGCTGTAAAAGAGTTCTCAAAAAATGGCGGCAGAGGCTTAGAGGTTCAAAGATATAAAGGCCTTGGAGAAATGAATCCAGAGCAGTTATGGACAACAACAATGGATCCAGTTGAGAGAAGAATGCAGCAAGTAAATATTAATGATGTTCAAGATGCCAATCATTCTTTTGAAATGCTTATGGGCGACGATGTTGAGCCAAGACGTGAGTTTATTGATAAAAATGCTTTAACGGTAACGGATCTAGATATTTAGTTTATTTCTTGGTAAGTGTCTCTAATCCATTCATATGACTGTGTGGTAATCCCCTTTGCATCAGATCCTTTTATTGGAGCCCCTATTCTGACTGTTATTTTTCCTGGTTCTTTTATAAACTTCTTATTTTTCCAAAACCTACCAGAGTTATGACATATAGGAATGACACTTACCCCACTCTTTACTGAAAGAACACCACAACTATTAGCAAACTTTTGTATACCTTCATCTGGTGAGATTCTTGTGCCTTCGGGGAATAATATAACTGAGTAACCTTCATTTATTTTCTCAACTCCCTTTCTTATAACCTTTTTAAGACTTCCGAACTTATTTGCTCTATTNAGTGTAATTGGTCTCATGCATCTTAAGGCCCACCCAAAGAAAGGAATAAGNAATAATTCTCTTTTAACTATACTTGTATTNGGAATGATTAANGTTTGTATAAACAAGGACTCCCACTGCCCCTGATGGTTCGAAACAACAATACATGGCTCATTTGGAATATTAGATAGTCCCTCAACCTCCCAAGAAACCCCACAGAAAAACCTTAAGGTAAAAAGTAAAAATTTAATCCAGAAGGATGCAAAATTTTGCAATTTTAATGTAGTCAGAAAAGGCCTTAACACTAAAATTGATATACATATCAAGACAAGGCTAATGTAGAAAACTATATTAAATAGAACACTACCTAATATTTTCACCAATTAACCATTAATTTTCTTTATTAGATAGTTTTGAAGCTCATCAATAGCTACCACTTCTTGTTCCATTGAATCCCTGTCGCGAATGGTCGCTGTTCTATTTTCCAAGCTATCAAAATCAATTGTTATACACAAAGGAGTTCCAATTTCATCATGACGTCTATAGCCTTTTCCAATATTGCCGGTATTCTCTAGAATAATTCTACCCAGGTTTAGTTTCTGCAATGAATTTTTAACCTCACTAGCAAGAGTCACAAGCTCCTCGTTATTCTTTTTAAGCGGTATCACGGCGGCTTTGATAGGTGNAAGATGAGGTTTTAGCTTTAAAACTGTTCTCTCTTTACCATTTTCCAGTTGCTCAACGTTATAGGCTTCATTCATTATTGCCAATATACCTCTCTCAACACCTGCTGAGGGCTCAATNACATAGGGAACAACCCATTCATTTGTATTTTGATCTTGTATAGCCAATCTAGTATTTGATGAGTTATTTTTCATTACATTTGCAGTAATATTAAGTTCATCTTGTTTTTTAGAATGTGAGCCTAAATCAAAATCTGTTCTATTTGCTATGCCCTCTAGCTCTTCTAAGCCATGAGGAAATTTATACATCACATCTATTGTTCCTTTAGAGTAATGTGCTAATTCATCTTTTGGAACATCATATAGTTCGATATTTTCTGATGAAACGCCTTGTTGCTCCCACCATAATAGCCGCATATCAACCCACTTCTTATGCCATTCCTCATCAGTTCCTGGCATAACAAAGAACTCAAGCTCCATTTGTTCAAATTCTCTAACTCTAAAGATGAAGTTTCTAGGGGTAATTTCATTTCTAAAGGCTTTTCCAATTTGGGCTATTCCAAATGGTAAAGATTTTGAAGAAGAGTCAACAACATTTTTAAAATTCGTAAAAATTGACTGAGCTGTTTCAGGCCTTAAATATCCAAATGTTTCCCCATCATCAATTGGACCTATATTTGTTTTAAACATTAAGTTAAATGGTCTGGGTTCAGTTAGGTCTGAAGATCCACAGCCAGGGCACTTATTATCTTCAAGTAAATCACTTCTCCACCTTGATTTACAGGATTTACAATCAACCATTGGGTCAGAAAATGTATCTTCATGGCCTGAATATCTTAAAACCGTAGGATTTGATAAAATTGCAGCATCTAAGCCTTCAATATTATCATTTTCATAGATCATTGAGCTCCACCATGCTTGTTTTAGGTTGTTTTTAAGCTCAACACCAAGCGGACCAAAGTCATACATTCCTTGCATGCCACCATAAATCTCACCTGATTGGAAAATAAAACCCCTTCTTTTACATAAAGATACCAGATCATCCATAGTTTTAGCAGTCAATTTAACCTCCCTTGTTTGTAAACCAACAAATGTCCCTTTTTATAATATTGTAATTTATATTAAATGAACCTATATTGTATTCAACCTTAAAAAGATTATATATCAATCAGAGTACATGCAAGCACTATGAAAGCTTTATTTTTTGTTTTAACAATATTGCCAATAGCCTATTTAAGGCATGCCATTAATCTATATATTTATATGGGATTTCATAAGCGTACAGAGCTTTATAGAATCACACTCATTAATATAAATTTATGTTACCCAAATCTTTCCAATAAGGAACAAATTAAATTAGCCAAAGAAAGCGTAATTGAAACAATTGTTAGTGGATATGAATCTATGCTGTCTTGGTCAAGGCCTATTCATATTTCTGGAAAGAATATTTTTAAAGTAGAAAATAATTATCTGTTATCACAAAATGCTCAAAACAATACTGGTTTAATTGTTATAGCCATCCATAATCGAAGTATTGATATGCTGCTTAAGTGGATTAACTCAAAATCAAAAACAACCAGTCTTTATAAAAAAATAAAAAACAAAACGCTAGATAGTTTTGTTAGGAATGAAAGAGAAAAAAATAATAATGAAGCTTACGAAACAAGCATTAGCGGAGTAAGAAAAATTTTTAAGTCTCTTCTATCAAAAAACGTAATTTGTCTTGCTGCTGATCAGGTTCCACAAGCAGGCATGGGCGAGTACGTTAAGTTTTTTAATAGAGATGCTTACACAACAACCTTGGCATCATCACTTGCCTATAAAACAGGCAAGCCTGTCATATATTGCAGCATGAACTCAGATAATAATAAAAATCTTTTTGTAAGTATAAAACCTTGTCATGAAAGTATATATAACGATAGTAAGCGCCTACATTCAATGAATAATAGTATAGAAAATCTTATAAATATTAATCCTAAAGACTACTCATGGGAATATAAAAGATTTAAAAAAGCACAACCAAAAAATATTAATCCATACCTAAAAGCCTAATTTATT